>JAEEGL015702056.1_pt1 | contig 30203 bp, 32 predicted proteins | sample 9134231 | NCBI WGS metagenome assembly JAEEGL01 (sample SAMN16246548, study PRJNA631951) | gut metagenome | biome: gut microbiome; feature: rumen; material: fiber-attached | host: Bos | place: Iran: Karaj | collected 2018-10 | reverse complement strand
TTTCCATCAACGCGGCACTCCACATCAACCGCAAATGGGTTGAAAAACTCTGCCGCGGCATTGTGGTTCCGGAGTTGCAGGAGCTCATCGATTTGCAGGATATTGACGGCCTGCCGTTGTTCAAGCGTTTGCAGCTGAACTTCAAGCTCGGTCGCGACGATGTGCACGAGGATTGCGACGAAACTCTGATTGAGTTGCAACACCGTCTCAATCGCAGGTTCATCCTATCTTGCAACGAGAGCAACGAGCGTCTGGTGCGTAAGCTTTATTTGCTGGGCTTGCACTTCGATTGTCTCTATGACTCATCGTTCGGTACGGGTATTACTCCTGTTTCTCGCGAGGCTCCGCTGTTTGCGGATATTCTGCAAGGGTATGCCGGCGGCATTACTCCCAGAAACGTATCCACGGAACTGAGCCGAATTGCCTACGCCGTAGACCATGCACCGTCTGTCGGTAATATGTACATTGACGCCCAGAAGGGCCTTGAAGATGAGCAGTCGCACCTGTCACTCGATAAGTGCAGCCGCTATCTTGCCAATGCCTCTTACTGGTACAAGCAGTATCGTCACATGAGAGGTCGTTGATTGTTGAATCAAAAAAATCAGAACTATGGAATTTTTCCTCTCCGCCTATTTTCTGGGCATTTTGATAATGTCGGGAGCTTGTTGCTTCTTTTTGGCCGTGTTTTTCACAAGCTGGTATGCCGGTCCGCCGCGCCGCTTTTGGACTTCACGACTGACTTATGAAGATGACCCCGACCAACAGTCCTTCGTACGTGCCACATGGTCAGCAGCCTGGATTTTAGCCATTATCGGCTCGTTCATCGTTGCTTACAACCACCCTAAGGTGATTCACGCGCCGTATGACATTCTTTTGCAAACGGCCTATGGAGTGTTACTTATCTGGTTGATGTCCAAAGCGATTGTCGCCTTCTGCATTTTTCTGCAGCGTATCTGGTTTGTGCTGTTAAGAGTAAAGAACTGGATGTTCCACGGAAAGCCGCTGTTTCCGAGATGCGAGAAACTGCATTCGCTTAAGCGTTAAGTAAAAAACCGTCGGTTAACTACCGGCGGTTTTCGCTTTTTAAAATCGGTGCAATTAAAGCGCTATCGACCACAAGCCGTGCAAATTGCAAAATTCGTACGCTTTAAGCGGCTTATCGTCGGCGGAAATATAAAAATCCGCGGCCGGCGCTTCTTCGGGATGCAGATATTTAATCTGTACGCCGTTTGCCGTTTCCAGCACAATCCACTCTATGTAGTGAGCGGCAATCATCGGATGAGCCACGCTGCCGACGGCAATATGTACTTTTCCGCCGTCGCTGGTTACGGCCGGCACGTGCTTTTCTACGGCGGCATCTACCGTGTTTTCGGTCAGTTTTTCCATTTCTTCACCGCAGCAAATCATCGGTACTCCCGATTTGTGCATCATCATAACCAGATTGCCGCAGTGTTTGCATCTGTAAAATTCCATTAATTTTCTCCTTCAGGCAGTTGTTTATTTTTAGTGCAATAATCATTTTGTTGTAAATAATACATCAAGGCGATATCGGCATCGCGCACCTCTTTCGGACGCTCGTCAAGCGGTAAATCTTCATCATTATACTTGGCCACGATGTCTTTGAAATACGGCAACAGCTCCTCAACGTCACCTTGCGGCACCCGACAGGTATAACCGTAATCTTGCCCCACATTTTCAAAATCAAGCCACAGATTGTTCTTCAAATAGATAATACAGGTATTATCCTTATATTCGGCATTAAGGCCGCGGGTAACCGAAGCATCGGACAATTTTTCGTTTTCTTCAAGCCCGATATATTCTTGTTTGTCGGCACAGCTGCTTAACGCATAAATCAGCCCGTCGTACATATACTTCGGAAAATATTTGTAACGTGCCACGTCTTTATTTTTAACCAGAATTTCCATATCGTCAAATCCGTGAACGTTGGCCAGCAGGGTTTTCTCCACATTAAGCTCATAATGCCCGTATTTAAGATAGCAGTTTTTACCATTTTCGCCGACGATTTCCAGCGATATTCTGCCGCGTACCGCTTTATCGGGACGACAAGAGACAAGCGATTCCATAAATTCCGGATCAAACACGTCCAGCTGAATTTCAATTTCCGGCTGAGTTATGCTTTTTTCCGGCAGTTGGTTAACGTCCGGCGGTACCATGATATCCCCCTTCGGCGTACCGTCGGTGTTTTGCAAAACGCTGATATCAGGCGTATTTTCGGCAGCCGGAGCAGCGGCCGCATCGGCGGCGACATTGGCAGTAGCATCAGCGGCGGTATCGGTTTTTATTTCCGCATCTTGTGCCGGCTCATTTACGTCTTTTTCAACCGCAACGGCCGGACGCGGTTGTTGTGTCACCAACAGAGCTCTGTTATCAACATGGTCGTCGTCATCGCCCAACATTCTCTGCGGTATTTGAGCCTGCGCCGAAAATACCGTCGCACCGACGCCCAACAACAAACACATCGCCAATTTACCGTACATTTGCCGCATTTTATCCTCCTTAAGATGTTTAATCTCAAGCAACAGTATAATAAAATATATCATAAAAATACAACATTTTTATCATTTTATACATAAAAAGAAAGGAGCCGTCATAAATAAACGCTCCTTCCTTCCGCCTTGTTGAGATTGCCGCAACGGCCAAAGATAATACGCAACATTCGGCAAATCTGACAACACAGGCCTGACACGCAGCATATCCGGTAAAATAATTGTTATAATTATTTAATCTGTTACGATGCTTATGTGCCGTTTCTCAACGCCTGTTTAGAGTTTAATTGCTTAAAAACATCACAATCCGTTAAGAACGACATCAATATATGGCGACATCCGCCTTTTTCAATCATTCCCCGACCAAAGAACATATTTTGCTTGCAAGATTATGACAAATATGGTACATTTTAGCGGCTGAAAGGAATAAAATGTCTGTTGCTTACAAAGAAACCATAAAAAAAGAACGCTGGGGATATAAGGAACTGGTGCGCCGGTATGATAACGGCGACATCGAGGAACTTTGTACCGAATACGACCAGCGCCGTCAATGCGACAGAATCGTCAACCGCACCGTTAAACATCCCGACGGCTCCGAAGAAAGTTATGACCAATGGGACCGACTGGAACATCAGATTTTAAGCGACGGCACCGCACTCGGCTACAATAACGGCATTTTACATACCAAATATTTTCCCGACGGCTCTATGCAAAACTTTTATGAAAACGGCAATGTTTCATTTTATAAAAGTGCCGACAAAAACTTGCTTATCTATTACGGTGAAAACGGCAAAATTACTTTAAAAGAGGACCATGCCAAAAAACATTTTATTGCTTACGCTCCGTCCGGCGATATCAAATACGAATTTTCGCCCGAAAAGACCTATATAAACCTTGAATATATCAAGTCTTTCAAGCTCGGGATCAAAGACCGCAACAAAGAAAATCACTGGGTTGAAAACACCGCGCTTACTCCGGCTAAAAAGACCGTTTTTATCTTTGGCGGAGATGCAACTTATAATGCCAAAGAAGCTAACGGATACTTAAATCAAGTTATAGATATTTTCGGATTATCCGACGAACAAATCGGCGACATACAGCTTGTTTCCTGCTATCGGCAGAAGACAATTGATACATTTGCCCATTATTTGGAAAAAACTCAAGACAATTTCAATGTCGAAAATTTCAAAGCGGAAATTCGGCGGCGCGAAATATTGTTGAAGCTTATGCCGTTTATGGCGCAAAAAATCGATAACGTTTGGGAGCGTATTCCGCCGCGGCAATTATATGCCAATTTCCGCAACCTGATGCTGATGAGCCATTGTTACGGCGCCCGGGATATTTGCACGGTGGCCGATGTTTTGCGGCAAACCATGGATAAACTCGGCTATAATCCCGAAGTGCAAAAACACGCTTTGCAGCAAGTCGTTTGCATAACCAACAACACTCAACGCGAATTTAACGACAATACCGGCTTTACCGTCTTTCATCGCTATTCGGTATATGACGGACAATGGAAAAAACAATATGACAAGCATTATTCCGACGATTATCCGGTGTTTCTGGAAGATTATCCGGCCTTTCGGCAATATAAAAAATCCAAAGCCGCTTTCGTTAACCTGCATAAAAACGAGATGTTACTGGTCTTCAACAAGGTTTTGCATTATCAATGCGATAAAGACGAGCATAACTGCGCCTTTTGGACGGTTGATAAAAAAATGTTGAGTCCGGCCGGCAAAATGCAGGCTGAGCTTATCAAATGCCTGGGGCGGCATTGGCTGAACGGCAACGGCGAAATAACGAGTGCCGTCGAATTTATGAAACAAAGCGTGCAAGACTTAAAACTGCGGCAACAGATATCCGCCGCACTCATTGCCGGACGCAAGTTGCAAAAAGATAAAAACAATCCGCTGCTTAATCATTTAATTTTACACTCGGCTTATGAAAAATACAAAAGCACGGGATATCCGGCGGAAAAACACGGCGCCTGGAAGCTGTTGTCGGAACAGGCTAAAAAAGACACTCCGCAAGAAAAATGTACGGGACTGTATTTGGATGTGTTGCTTAACCTTAAGGCGCGCGGCTAACCTTTATATTCAGACTTAAGTTTTGACCAGATATTGGTGTCGACGAATATATTTTCGGTCGGCGAAGTTCGGTCTTGCCGCAAAACACCGTCAAGGTGGTATCCGGCCCTCGCAGCCACATTGGCCGAGCGGGTATTGCGCGTGTCGTTAATGATGATAATACGGTTAAAATCACGGGTAAACACCTCTTTTTCCAGCAATTTAACCGCCTCGTTCATATAGCCGTGACCGACTTCGGAAGAGCGCAACCAATAGCCGATTTCGCCGCTTTTCCAGCCGGTATTGACTTTCATAAAATCAATCGAACCGAGTAGCTTTTCGTCGGCTTTTTTTCTGACAATATAGGCATAGCCGATTTTTTCCCGCCAATTCTTTTCGCACCAGTTCAACAGCCAGCCGAATTCATCTTCCGCTTTTTTGTTTTCAAGCGCCCACGGCAACCACGGCAACAAATCGGTGCGCGATTCATTAACTGCCGCAATTAATTCCTCGGCCAGCTTAAAAGTGGCGCGGGCCCGTTTTAATACAATTCTTTCTCCCTGAACTGTGTGCGGAAAATTCATTTTTACCTCCTCTGTTGTTTCAGCTTGTTTATTGTATTTTAAATATGCAGAATTGGCAACAAAAAATTTACCGAATATTGATATTTGTATGCCATAATGGCGTTGTTTGAATAAGGAGACAGATATGTCGGAACATCATCACGAAACATGCGAACATCATCACGAAGTCAGCGAAAAATCGGTAAAATTGCTGATACTTTCGTTTGTTATCAATATGCTGCTGTCGCTGGCCGAGATTATCGGTGGAATTATTGCCGGCAGCGTGGCGCTGATTGGCGATGCTTTGCATAATACCTCGGACGCGCTGTCGATTTTGATTGCGGTGATTGCTTATAAAATCGGGCACCGCAAAGCCTCACCCAAATATACTTACGGCTTTAAGCGCGCAGAGATTATCGGCGGCTTCGTTAACCTGATTTTGCTGTTTATCTCCGGTTGTTATTTGCTGGTTGAAGGTATCGAACGCCTGATTGCCCCGCAACCGATTGACGGTATGCTGATTGTGGTTATTTCGGTTTTGGCGCTGATTATCGATACGGCAACCGCCAAAATTTCGCACCGACACGCTCATCACAATACCAATATGCGGATGGTATTCATTCATAATCTGGCCGATGCGCTGGGCTCGGTCGGCGTAATCGTTTCGGGGCTGTGTGTGATGTGGTTTGATATTTATCGTCTCGACGGGATAATCGCCCTCCTTATTGCCGGCTATATGATTTTTCAGGCGGTGGTATCGTTCCCGAAAATCGTCAATATTCTGATGAATGCCGCGCCGGAACATCTTAATCAAGACGAGATTATTAAGGCCGTCTGCACCGTAAAAGGAGTACGCAACGTTCATCATATCCATCTGTGGAGTGTGAGCGAACACGCGGTTTCGCTCGAGTGTCATGTAGAAACCGACAACCCGGATGCGGCCGCCGAAATATCACATCTGCTGGCGGAAAAATTCGACATTCATCACAGCACTATTCAAACCGAAAGCGGTCATAACTGCCGCGAGTGCGAACTTTAGAAATTATTGCGTTCCACGTCCAAAAAATAATTGACGGTAGCTTCTTCCAAAGCTCCGGTTGCCGGCTTGTCGCAAACAATAATTCCGTGCGGATGGCGTTGTAGTGCCGAGATAGTCCAAACATGGCTGATACCGCCCTCAATTCCGTGTTTCAGCGCCCGGGCTTTGTTGTCTCCGGTAGCCAAAATCATTACTTCCTCGGCATCCATAATCGTGGCCACTCCAACCGTCAGCGCCATGGTCGGTACTTTGGATAAATCACCGTCAAAAAAGCGCGAATTGGCCTTAATCGTGCTTTCGGTCAGAGTTTTTACCCTGGTGCGCGAACACAGCGACGAAAATGGCTCGTTAAAGGCAATATGCCCGTCCTCGCCCACACCGCCGATAAACAAATGCACTCCGCCGGCTTCTTTGATAGCCAGCTCGTAGTTGCGGCATTCTTTGGCAAAATCCTTGGTCATACCGTCGAGAATATGAATATTTTTGCGTTGAATATCAATGTGATTAAAGAAATTTTCAAACATAAAATAATGATAGCTTTGCGGATGCGAAGGCTCCAAACCGATATATTCATCCATATTAAACGTAACCACGTTTGCAAAAGAAACCTTACCGGCCTTGTTGAGTTTAATCAGTTCGGCATACATTCCGAGCGGAGTTGAACCGGTCGGCAACCCGAGCACAAACGGCTTTTTTGCCGTCGGCCGAAAATGATTGATTTTATATGCCACATATTGTGCCGCCCATTCGGCAACATTTTGTTTATCTTCTTTAATAATTACTCTCATGGCACTATCCTTATAATGTTTAATACCATAATCAATAACATCAAAATAAGCAAAAGTAAACATCTTTTAGCGTCATACTGAGGCAAAGCCGAAGTATCCATTCGTTCCGCTGGAACGAACAACACCGGAGGTGTTGCCGGATCCTTCACAACGACACTAATGTGTCTGTTCAGGATGACGATGATGAAAAGGATTTCAACAAAGCCGTTTAATATAAACAAAATTTTCGATTTTTGTATTGACATTTTTTTGGCAAAATATTAAAATACCCCTGTTTTATGTATAATGATATTCTATAATTGATTTATTATTTATTGAATTGGGTTTATAGTGGCCTGATGATAAATTTAAGGTAAGTCAAGCTTGATGTTCGTTAGAGTAAAGCAGATTGTCTGTCTGGCGGCTGCTTTACGGCAGTTGTTATGTTTCCTCAGACAATCTTCACTAATTTTTGCCTATGGGAAACAGGGCGAGACTTCCAAAATTTTACATTATGGATTCTACAAAAATGTTTGCACCGAATATGGTGCCTGTTTCAACCGTGTGCAGTTACATTGTGTATTACACCGGTGCAATCTTCTGGTTTTTAGTGCTTTTCAACCCACTCTCGATTTTCTTGATTAATCTCTTCAAACCTTCTTTGTCGGCCAAAATGGCGCACAGCAAAACCTATTGCGGCGACACAATCTGCGGGTTCTACACTTATTTGGCTCTCAAATGGCCTTTTAAGTGGGCAAAATGGTGGATTCCGCTGGATAAACTGCGCGACTACACCGTCAGAGAACAGGAAATCTACTTCAACGATGTGCATCGCGGCAAGGAAGTTCTGTGGGCATTAAGTCCGGAGGCTTGGGCAAGGCTGATGAAAAACATCTACGCCTACCCGTTCAAGGTATTGGCCGACGGCATGCGAGAACGCAACGATTTGTTTGCAGCGCTGCTTGACCTGACTTCTAAGGAAGGTAAGGAGCGTGAGCTCTTAAAGCAGTATATGCACTACGGAGCATTACCGAAGCCGCAGATGGAAATTCTGGTGGACAATGTGCGCAAGGAAAGTTCTCAAGGCAAGCACGAGGTTCTGTTCCGCATTTTGTGCGATTATATCGAGCGTTGCGGTTTCAGCAAGGAAATGACGGAGAGAATCCTCAACGACGACGCGGCATCGCAGTTGCTCAAAGATGAAGTTGCCGACAGCCTTACGGCTCACAATCAGCGCGTTCAGACCAAGAATCTGTTTAACCTGAGCACGCTTGAGCAGGTCGAGGCCTGGCAGAAATTCTGCGAAACCAACAAGAGGATTCATCCCATGGCCCAGCAGGAAATGAGCCTCAATCAGTACGCCATGTTCCACAAGCTCGGTCACTCGCTGGATGCCGGCGCAATCGCCTATCTGCTGTGGCACCGCGACGAGAAGATGGCTGAGCTGATTTTCCGCACCGAGCCGAAGTTCGGCATTCTCGATGAAAAAATCGAGTTTGTGTTGCGCAAGCACGAGGGCTTCAACCTGCTGTTGCAGGATGTCATCAAAGACACCGAGGAAGATTTGCGTAAGCGTATCTCCGACCGCGAGGAGCTGAGCATCGAGCAGATGAACAAGATGTTTGATGTTCCGTCGGCTGCCGAGTTGGTATGTGATTACATTGCCTTCCATCCGCTGCCGGACGACCTGCAGACACGGATGCTGGCATTACCGAACGCCTCTACGCTCATCAATCTTTATGATATGAGAGAGCAGAGCGACGGTGAGCGCTATCATCTCCTTCCGGAGTTGCGTGAAACGGCCAAAGAAAACAAGTGGATGTAATTATCCGCTACCCGCAACAAAGCTGTCGGAGTAAAATCCGACGGCTTTTTTGTTGCCCGTTTTCTGAGTATAACCCTTGACACCAAAAAAATTTTTCTTTATGGTATGCGCTGGAAAATATATAATTATAACAGCGAATTATTGACTTAAAATAACATAATTATGAAAAAAGAAATGACATTTACGGCGGCTACCGCAATTTTATTTGTTGCCGTTGCCGCGGTGGCTTTGTTTGTGTGGCACTCGTGGTATTTATACTGCGGTGCGGTTCTTACCGGTTATGCGGCTCTTACGCTTCTGACCGTCATCTTAAATCGTTCGCTCAATGTTGAGTATCACTACTTCGGGCAATACATTAACGACAAAAGCCGTTTTTACGGTGTTATTGCCGGTTGTTACGCAGTAGTTTGTTTGCTTAACGTTGTTTTATCGCTTGCGGCACAAGGTTCGACAGATACGCGTTTATTGCTTACGCTTCTGAACATGGTAACCGCCTGGAGCTTCCTGATTTTCACAATATATTGTTGTGAAGGTAAGGATTGGTACTTGTGGTTTATCAAAGCGATGTGCTGACTGAGCGGTTATACGTTAAACATTAAAACTTTGAAAGTAATATAATAAAGCATGATAAAATGCCGAAAGCAGACCGCGCAAGAGAGGTCTGTACGGCAGAAACGGGCTTTACGAGCAGACCCGAAACGTGTGATATGAACGACCAGGATTTTCGGTTGCTGGTTTCCGGATTGGATAATCTCTAAAAATTCAGGCGTATGATTACAGACAGAAGAAAAGCGGTGTTGCATTTAGCTGAAATACAGCACGGTGATTGGAGCGATATACAATCTTTGATTGCTCCGGAGCTACTGGAAAAGTTCCGTATCTTGGGTTTTATCCGCCACGAAGGAGAAAAATGGCAAATTACCTCTATCGGTATTAAACAGTCATTGTTCTATCGTGAGCCGACCGCCGAAGAACGCGAACAAGGCCGTCAAATGTGTGAATTAAATATACTTTAAATTCCGGGTTTATGACAGAAATAGGTATAAATGAGGTTAGGAATATTCTGCTGGAGGTGCTTAGCGGATATACCGGGCTTTGTGAAGGTATTGCAAGCATGCAGGACGAGAAGTTGCTGAAGATAAATCTTCGTGACGAGTTCGGCATGGACTCGCTGGACTTCGAAGATATGTTCGACGAACTCTATGAGCTCTACGGTATAGCCGTTGATATGCATAATCAGCCGGCTCGGTTTTCCTTCAAAAACGAACCGACCGTTGAGAACTTTATCGAAACGGTTAACTATCATCTGAAGCTCGGTGCGTAAACCATAAGAAAATCCGTTTGAGGCTGATAACCTCAAGCGGATTTTTTTGTATCAAAACAAAAAAATAATTCTTGCTTTTTCCGAATTATTCATTTATATTTGCCCACAAATTCAATTATTTATTTATTTTTAGCTTATGAAAAACGTCAATGTAATCCTTCTCTGTTTGATGAGAAAAAAACGAGGTAATTGGGAAAAGACCCAAGAAATTATCGGTCATGAAATTATGACAAAGTTTGAGTCTGCCGGCTATTTAAGTCGTATCGGTAACGAATGGCAAATTAGTCCGCAAGGACGAGCTATGGCCGTGCGAGCCGTGTTTTCTTGTAATTGTTTTTGAAACTGAAGCGGTTATTTTAATTATGAAGTTTTCTATTATTATCCCAAATATTTATTTATGAAACAAAGTATTGCAAAAAACGGCAAAACAGCCGAAAATCATTGGTTTACGCCGGAAATTACGGCGATGATGGACAACATTATGAAAGAAAAATGGTTTGTCCGTGAGGTTATATACCCTAAGGAAATCAAGGGGTGTGAAATCTTTGACTATAACGGCTGCATGCGGCTGTATCACAATTCTGCCCGCTTCTTTGCCCTCGACGGCGAGAAGTTGAATTCCGAGGCCGGTAAATATTGCAATTTGAATGTCGACTTTTTCAGCGCCGAGAAAATCATTATTCAACAGCGTGATGAAGCGGCGTTTGATCATTGGTGCAACAGCGACCCGTTTGAGCTGACATCGCTCTGGCCGGAAAGGCAGTTGGTTATTGCCGCCCGCCACGACACCAAACAGCTTATCGCTTTTGCGCCGGTCTTTGTGGTGTGTACTCCCGAACTTCACGCCACCGTGGATATGAGAAAGTCCTTTAGTTTTGAAAAGGAATTCAATATCTATCGGAATCGCGCGGAAAAAAGTTTCGGCAAGGAAGCACCCTCAGAACCTATGTCGTTTCTGAAGAATTCGTATGACTTATCGAATTGGCTTAAAATTCACTGTTACTAGATTTGAGAAAACCGCTTGAAGCTAAAGACTTCAGGCGGTTTCTTTGCCTTTTTGAAAGATTTTGCCCTGAATAATCGTATACAATACATTGAGTTTTTCGCTCAAAATCGTAATATCGGCATCATATCCCGGCGCAATCACTCCCAAATGGTCCTGCTTCATAATCCGCGCCGGATTGGTTGAGGCCATGTGCACCGCCTGTTCCAAACTCAGCCCGTACGAAACGATATTGCGCACGCTGTCAAGCATAGTCAGCGCCGAACCGGCAATTGCATCATCGGATTTACGATAGAAGCATTGGTCGAGATATACCTCCTCCCCGTTGGCTATCAGCGGCTTGGTTTTCTGCTTGGTCGGCTTCAAGGCATCGGTTACCAAAACCACCTTATCCAGTGACTTGCAAGTCAACAAAAATTTAATTATTTCCGGGTTGATATGAATACCGTCGGCAATAACTTCGCACGATAGTTCCGGGTGGATAAACACCGCCCCCACCGTTCCCGGGTCGCGATGATGCATACGGCTCATGGCATTAAACAGATGCGTAACGTGCATAATCCGTGCCTGCATAGCCTCAATCATCTGCTTATAAGTGGCGTTGGTGTGTCCGGCCTGTAACACAATGCCTTTAGAAAGACAATAGAGCGCCAACTCGCGCATATTATGCAATTCCGGCGCCACCGTCATATTGACTATATGCCCCTCGGAAGCCTCCCATAACGCATCCATCAAATCCAAATCCACCGGACTGACGCCGTCGGGCGATTGTGCTCCCAAACGTTGCGGCGAAATAAACGGTCCTTCGAGATGAATCCCCAAAATCCGCGCGCCTTTTTCGCGTCCCATTGCCTTAACAATCGCCTTAATGCCGCGAATCATCTGCACTTTGTTGCCGGAATACAGCGTCGGAATAAACGAGGTCACGCCGTAGTGCAACAAACCTTCCGACATTTTGAGTATGGACTTATCCGAGCAATCTTCGGTACCGTATCCGCCAAAGCCGTGAATATGCGTATCCACAAACCCCGGCATTACATTAGCACCTTTGGCATCGATAAAATTCGTATCCGCCTTGAAGACTTTTTTATCAAAGCGTTCTTCGTTAAAAACATCAATGATTTTATTTTGCTTAATCAGCACGGCGCAATTCTGCATACGCGAATATCCGTTAAACACCGTGGCATTATGAATACAAGTTGCGGCAACCATATTATCCCTCCCTGTTAAGTGCTTTATATCACTCAAAACTTTATTTTACAACCCTTTTGTTTTGTTGCCGCAAAACACCTACAATATAAGGTTTTTGCAACCGTATGATTTTTCCCGCGAATTTAACCATATATTAATACTAAAAAACTATATTTTAGGGAGTAATTACGAAATACAAGGATACTGAAATGAAGTATACTCGCACCGCTCTCGGTTTGCTTAGTCGCCAATATCGCAGTGTTTTGAAAAAATGCTTCCTGATTAACCTCGGACTTTTTGCTCTGACACTACCGGTTGAGGCCGCACCGCAAACAGCTGCCGGCAATAATAATTTGCTGACCCAGGGAGCTGCGGAAAGCACGGCGGAAATTACCGAAACCTACCAAAACCGTCACAAACTTACCTCCGATTTTGCGGGCGTGGCCCAAGGCGGTGCGATTTATAACGGTGTAAACATTACCGTTACCTTTACCGATTCCGGCTTTATTGCCAATGATGTCATCGGTACGAATTTCTTTCCGACGGTGCAAGGCGGTGCCATTTATAACCTCGGTAATATCACGGATATCAGTAACACCTCTTTTAACGACAACTTTGCCAAATCGGAACAAAGCCGCCAAAGCGTTACCTCCGGCGGTGCCATCAATACTTTTAAGGGTGAAGGTTCCAATGCAAGCTACACCGGTATCGCCAAGATAACCAATTCTTCCTTTCTGCGCAACTATGTTCAAAACTATTCCGGCGCTTACGGCGGCGCCATTTCGGCCGGCGAAGGGCTAATCGGTAATATCAGCGGCACTTCTTTTCAACAAAACTATGCTGCTTCTTCCACCGATTTTGCTTACGGCGGTGCCATCAAAAACAGCGGTATTATCAATTCGCTCGGCGGCAGTTTTTCGCAAAACTACGTATCGGCCAAAACTTATGCTCGCGGCGGCGCAATCTATAACGAGCGCAACGAAGGCGACGGCGTATCGATTATTTTCACCAACGATGACACGGCCGACATCAAAAGCATTACCGCCAATTTCAGCAGCAACTATGCGCAAGCCGTCAATAAAAGCGCTCTCGGCGGTGCAATTTACAACACGGCCATAATCGGGGCAATCAACGGCAATTTCAGCGGCAACTATGCAACCTCTGCCAACAGTTATGCGTCCGGCGGTGCGGTTTATATCGGCTATACTTCGCTGACAAACGGCGGCAGTACCACCCGCTATAACAGCAAAATTACTTCTCTTACCGGCGATTTTACCAACAACTATGCCAGCGGCACAAGCGCGGCCGGCGGTGCGATTTATAACCAGGGAACGCTGGCAATCAGCGGTATTCAGGGCACTTTCAGCGGCAACAGCGTTACCGCAACTTCCGATTATGCTTACGGCGGCGCCATATATAACGGCGAAAATGCCGAAATTACCGTCAATAACTCAACTTTCAGCAATAACCGCGCCAACTCGAACAGTGCGGCTAATGCCTACGGCGGCGCCGTTTATAATGAAGGAAAAATCACTTTCGGCGGCACCAATACATTTTCCGACAACTATCAGCAGGCCGCCGCAACCAAAACCTTTAACGGTATTTATAATAAAGGCAATATCATCGTCAGCGCCGACGGTACACTCAATATCAATGACGGCATCGGCGGCAACAACGGTACCTTTACCTTAAACAGCGGAGCCAAAATCAACTTAAATGCGGTTATGGAAGGCAACAGCTTAACCATGAACGGCGGTTCGGTTGTTTACGGCTCATATATTCCGAGCGGCAGCAGTAAAACTTACGGTAATTTAAATTTGTCGGCCCTGACCGTAAATTCAGGCAGTAATTTACTCAACAGCGTAAACTCCTATATTGCCAATTCCAACTTAGGTACGGTAAAATTAAGTACGGATTTGGGTTACACTCTTGATATTAATACCGTCGACAAAACCGCGGATAATCTGATTATCGGCAGCGTGGCATCCGGCTCTACCGGCAAAATTGCACTAAACGGCTTCAATGTTACGAGCGGTTCGGCTTTGGCCGATATAACCGATAAAAACTTCAAGGTAAAGATATTACAGGCTCCGAATAATAATATTCAGCTATCGCTCAGCAATGCGGCCGCGACCCAGCTCGGCGGCGAACGGGTTGTGGAATCGCACACGACAACAAATACCGATGTTGTTCAGGCGGCCACGAACTGGGGTGATGTATATCAAACGCATACCACCGTCGACAACACCTACGGGCAGTTAGGCCTGGCGACTACTACCACCACCAATGACTCCGTCGGTATGAATATTACGCGGAACACCTCCAATACGACTCACACCTCGTTGGGCGACACTCTGGTTTTGGTTAATGCTGATACGACGTACGCCAACAAAACTTTTTCGGCAACAAATGCCAACAAAAATTATACCTTAAGCGATAACTTAACCGCGACCAAAGGGAATCTGACCGTTAACGGACTGAGCAAAGATACTTCCACCCTTAATTTGAACGGCAAAACCGGCTTTAATGTCGGCAGCGGCGCCAGTTTGAGCTTAAACAACCTGACCTTGAGTGGCGGCAGCGGTTCAACCGTAACCAACAGCAGTACCTTAAACGTCAGCAATTCCGCCATAGCAAACAGCATAACGCTGAACAATAGCGGCAATTTAAATTTGAACGGCAATAACGCCGTCAATACGGCCGTCAACGGCGCCGACGGTGCCATAACCGTCAGCAACGGCGACAACCGGTTGAATGCTACAGCCACTCAGAAAAATCTGACTGTCAACAGCGGCGCCACTTTGATATCCTCCGCCGACAATCTGGCCATTACCAACACCATCAACAACAACGGCACATTGCAGCTTTCCGGCGGCACTTTATCACAATCGGTCAGCGGCAGCGGTTCTACCGAATTATCCGGCAACACCGCTCTGGCAGCCGGTAAAACCATAACTTCAAGCGGGCTCAATATCGGCACCAAAACCCTGACCGTAAACAACACCGCCAACGGTGCGATTAATGTAAGTTCGTTCAGTAACACCGGTGCTTCGGGGTTAAATTTGGCTAACAACACCATTCAAACGGCAACACTCGGCACCGTAAATTTAGCCGGTAATTTGAATTATACCTTGGATATCAACACCGCCAATAAAACCGCGGATAAGCTGATTATCGGCGGGGTTGCCGCAGGTTCGAGCGGCAAGGTCAGCATAAGCGGGTTCAATCTCACGAGCGGTACGGCTTTGGCCGATATAACCGATATAAACTTCAAGGTGCAGGTATTACAGGCTCCGAACAATAACATTCAGCTGGTATTGAGTGATAATGCCGCGACCCAGCTCGGCGGCGAACGCCTGATTGATTCGCAGACCACTCACACCGAGGCAACGATTAAGCAGACAACCGGTTGGGGCGATGTTTATCAGACCACCACCACCGTAACAGATACTTACGGTATATTGGATTTGGCCACCACTAATACCACCTTTGATTCCATCGGAATGCGGCAAACACGCCAAACCACCGACACCAGTTATGATTCCATGGGCGATACTTTGGTTTTGGTAAACGCCGATACGACCAATGCCGTTAAATATTTTAATGCGACGAATGATAATCCGAATTACACCCTCGGCAACAATTTATCCGCCACCAAAGGGAGTTTAACCGTCAACGGTTTGGGTAAAGACACTTCCACTCTTAATTTGAACGGCAAAAACGGTTTTAATGTCGGCAGCGGCGCAAGTTTAAGCTTAAATAATCTGAGTTTAAGCGGCGGCAGCGGTTCAACCGTAACCAACAGCAGTAATTTTAACGTAAACAACTCGGCAATAGCAAACAGCATTACCGTCAACAATAGCGGCACCATGACGCTGAGCGGCAGTAACACTTTCAACAGCACCGTCAACGGAACCGGTTCTACGACCGTAAACGGCGGAACAACAGTTCTCAACGCCGCCATGACCCAAAATAATTTAGCCGTTAATAACGGCGCGACGTTAACAACTTCTGCAACCAATTTAGCGATTGCCAACACAATCACCCTTGATGCGTCAGGTAAATTACAGCTTACCGGCGGCACTCTTTCGCAATCGGTAAACGGCGGATCAGAGGTTGATATAGGCGGTAATGTTTCGTTGGCATCAGGAAAAAGCATCACTACTTCTACCCTTAATTTAGGCACCGGCAAACTGACTGCTGATGAAAGCTCGCTCCATATAACAACACTTACCAACGATGGAAATTCCGCCTTAGATATTGCCGACGGCAGCGTCGGCACTTTGGCCGTAAACCAAAACATTATCCTGAACGGTAATCTGACTACCGGAATTGATATTGATTTAGATAATAATACCGCCGATAAAATTTCCGGAAGTGTGGGCAATCTTTCCACCGGCAAAGTCGTTTTGGACAGTTTCAATGTTTTGGGTACGACTTCATTTGCCGATGTTACCGATAAAGACTTTAAAATCCAGATACTGCAACTCAATAATTCGCCGACAGAATTGCAACTTGATTTGAGTAACAACGCCCTCTCCCAACTCGGCGACGAACGGGTGGTTCAAACCGATATTGATATAGAATACGATGAAATTAAAGAAACTACTTTATGGAGCGATATCTATCAGACCCACACTACGGTTACCGATACCTACGGAATGATAGGGCTGGCCACCACTTCCACCGTTAATGATTCCATCGGTATGAATATCACGCGACAGAGTTCAACCACTACTCACCACAAAACCGATGATACACTGCGTTTGGTGGCAAAAGATTCCTCTCACCGCGACAAACTTTTTAAGGCTACCGATGATACTCCTGACTACACGGTTGTGGGAGATATCGACATAATTACCGTAAATAATTTGGATATTGTCGGATTGGGCAAGGACAGATCAACTCTTAATATGGGAAGCACCGATCTTATATTGGGAAGCGGTTCGCAACTTAATTTGAGCGATTTAACCGCCGACACATCATCCCGATATTTGGCCTATGGTTCGGGAACATTCAGTGCTCACTCATCCGATATTAACGGCGATATTCTATTAAACGGCAATAACCACGGGATAAATTTGATCGATACTACCATGAACGGGGATATCGATTTAAACGGTAGCAATTATCATGCCGATTTGAACAATACTACCGTGAACGGGGATATCGATTTGGATGGTGACAATTATTATGCCGATTTGACCGGCGCAACCATAAACGGTGATATTTTGCTCAGCAATCAGGCGGAGGAAAACGCCAAAACTCTGAAGGCATCAAACACCGTCTTTAACGGCGATGTAGCAATAAGCAACGGTAATCAGACCATTAATTTGAGCGGAGCCATAAACTTCAACGGTGTTATATCTTCGGCCGATGATCAAAAAATCAACGTTGTTATCGACAACGCCGGAGTAATGATGAAAGAAAATACTTTTGCTCAAGCTGATTTATTAACTTCGCAAAGTATTTTTTATTTGAACAATGATACCATTGAAAACTACACCGTTAAATCGCTGAATGATAATCCGCTTTATTCGTTATCCAATACTTATAATATTGATATCGATATAGCAAATCGCACCGCCGATAAGATTACGCTGCTCGAAGATTCGTCGGCAACCGTTACCATCAAACACTTCTATACACTCAACGGCACTTTTGATGATTTGCCGACGGTTATGACCGGTAACGAATTCAAGGTACAGATTCTCGATGCTCAAAATGATAATGCCCGGCTGAAATTAAGTTCTTATGCCGAAAATCAAATATCGCAACGAGAATATGAAATTAACCGCATAACCTATGATCGCGACGACGTGGTTACGGCCGCAGTCGATTGGAGTGACGTTTTCTATCATAAAACTCAGGACGAGGTATTTTACGGCAAGCTCGGATTGACCAAAACCAAAACTACCGACGATTCCATCGGTATTGTGCCGACCGAGTCGCGCTGGGATGAGATTATCACGCATGAATCGCTCGGCGATACGCTGAAATTGATAAACACTAATACGGAATATGCCGAAAAGAGCTTTACCACCGAAGACGCAACGGCTCGTTATACGGTCGGTGAAGATTTGGGACAAACCTACGGTGCTCTTGTGATTGCCGGTACAAAAGACGATACGAATATTTCCGTTATTGACTTTGCCGGACATAACGGTTTTGATATTGGCGAAAATGCCTCGGTTACCGCCTCTGATGTTATCTTTACCGACAGTACGGCAAACTCAGAAATCGTAGTGCAAAACGGCGGAACGATGACCTTGAATAATGCGACTGTCGATAACGTTTCTTTGGCTCTTGACGGTGTGCTGAACATCAACGACAACCGGCTTACACTCAAAAAAGCCGTGTTCGGGCAGAATGCGGAATTATCTTTGCGTGTAAACACCCTCGCCGACTTCGGAAAATTGACGGCGGACAGCGTTGCCTTTGCCGACGCGGCGTTACTTAAAGTTTCGTTGGCCGATAAGCTGGTGGGCTTCAACCAAACCGAGGATATTCAGCTATTGCAAACCGACGACGGTAATTTTGCGACAATCCGCGCAATTTTTGATAATGAAGCCTACCGTTTTGAAAAGAAAAACGACGACGGTTGGTATTCCATCAGCTTGATTAAAACGGCTCAAGATGTGGTCAGAGAAAACAACGGCTCCAAAAACAACGAAGCAACGGCTTCGGCCTGGGTTGACCATACCAAACAAACGGAAGCTGAATTATCGGCACGGCTCAATAAACAGGCGCAAGATGATCCGGCCGCTTTCATCGACAGTTTGACCGCATTGGCTCCGAACGATGCTCCGCTTATTCAAACGGTTGAAGCTGATAACGGCGGCCTGATGGATATGATAAACATGCACATGCGCGGCTCGGCTCCGGACTTTTCTGCGCCAAACGGAGAATCTCCGCAATACGGCGGGCAACCGGGACAATACGGTCGACCGATACAATATCGCAATATGCCGCGACCGAAACCGAAATATCGCCCGGACTATTACAACACCGGATACACCCGCGGCTTATCTTCCGGCGATATGGTTCATCCGGCCGCATTGTGGCTCAACGCTTATAAAGGTAAATCCGAGTTTAAGGCAAACGGTAGCGTCAAAGGCTTCGATACCGACCGTACCGGATTTACGGCCGCCTTGGAAAAATACTTTACCGCGGCATTCAAGGCCGGTTTCGGCTATGCCTACGAAACAGATAAAATCGACGCCTTCAAACGCGATGTTGATGTTGATATGCACCGGGCCTTTGTATATGCGCAATATCAGCCTTATAAAACCTTTATCAACGGAGCGCTTGCTTACGGAACCGCCTCATATAAAGAAACCAAGACGGTTGCGGGGCAAAAATACGGCGCATCGTACGATACTTCAACATTTTCGGCACAAACCACTTTGGGATACGAAACAGATTACGTTATACCGGAAGTCGGGTTGCGCTATTATCGCATCAACCGCGACGAATATACCGACGAAGCAAAACAAAAAGTCTCCTCCAACGATATGAATATTTTGCGCGGTATTGCCGGGGTACGGGTTGGTGCCGATTTCGGCGACAAATATCGCTGCACCGTCCGACCGGAATTGTACGGAGGTATCAGCTATGATTTGGTCAGCGACAGCGACGATGCGGTTATCACCCTGCCGAACGGCGTAACCTATAATGTACAGGGAGAAACTCCGGATAAGTTAGGGTTTGAATTCGGCGGCGGCGTTTCGGCCGAATTTGCGGAACGCTTCTCGCTCAGTGCGCAATATCTCGGTTCTTTCAGAAAGAATTATACCTCTCATACCGGCCTGGTGGGAATGAAATTTAAGTTCTGATTTTGCTCTCGGGCGACTGTTACCGGAATATACCGAATAACCGCAAACAGAGGTAAAAAAAAACGAGCGTCCGTAATTTGCATACAGACGCTTGTTTTTATAAATTTTCCATGTCAATTTGGTATTTGTTCACGGCCTGCAGATATTTTTCTACCGTCAGACCGACACCGGTGCCGAAATCTTCATCGATTTCATCGTCGATATGCACGTCATAGTCGCGCTCGAGCATACAGACGTTTTCCCACAAATCGAGTGAATCCAGCCCCAAATCGGCATAAAGCTTGGCCTTAAGCAAATCTTCATCGGACACTTGTCGGATTTTGTTCAGCGCCTCAAGATACTCATTGTTTTTGCCGCGGCCGGAAAGAAGGCGATCCCCCTCAATCATTTGCTCCATCGTTTCTCTGAATTCGCGGAGCGTAATCTCTTTTTTTGCCATACAATTATAGTTTTTAAAATATCAGAATAATCATTTCTTGCTCTTGATTATATTTTTATATTTTGGCTTGTCAAGCCCATAACCGCTAAAAAAAAGCAGAAAAAAATTGCCTTAAATTATGCACTTGACAACATTATATAAATCTGGCATAATGTGACAAAATTTCAACAACTATATAAGGATAAAACAATGAGCGGTGAAAATGAAGAATATGATGAAACTAAAGTCAGAATGAAAGTACAATCTTGGAAAAATAGATTGGAGCAAGCTGCAAAAACCAACAATTACGAAGAATTTGCCTTAGCGGCAAAAAATCTTACACCATCACAGATGTTTGAAGTTCGGGACTCTGAAGGACGAAATGTTTTTCAGATGTCGTTGCGTTTTGCCGAAAATGGAGATATTACCAATACCGCGGCTTATCAGTATATAACTCAGCGTAACCCTGATTGGGATGCTTCGGATAAAATTGCCCGTGCTGCCTATCGATTGGATGACCACAATTACTCCATTTTGAGTTATTTGAACGACCATACCAAAGATTCCGGCGGAGTTGCGGCTACTTTGCTGAAATTGAAAGAACATCTGGATTTAAACCCGAGATATCAGGTTTCCGATGCCTACAAAGACTATTTTGACCAATTACTGTTCGAAACACGTCAGCCTATGGCCTACGGCTATAATCGACAGAAAAAACAAGAAGCCGATGAATATATCGAAAGCTATCCGGAACAACATCATGACGCCGAATTTGCGGCAACCGTTGCCAAAAACGAGAGAAAATACGGCAAAGTCGGTGCCGGTGCTCCGAGACTGACCAGCAGAGACGGTTACGAATAATCCGACAAAAAATTTTTGTTGATTTTGTAATAAATTGTGCTAGTATGTTCGCATACTAGTACAATTTTTATATTATTAGCGTATGGAGAACAATATCAAAAAGAACGTAATGATTAACATCTTACGTCAAATGTCGGCTACCGGCATCAGTTTTGAAGACTTGAAAAATGAAATGGCGCAGAACCCCAAACTGTTGCTGCAAAAGTTTGATCTTCTGTGTCTGGTCAACGGCGTTCCGCAACGCCTGCCTCTGGAAAAGGGTATGAACCAAAACCCCATCGGTATTTTCCCGTTTGCCGGGAACTGGTATCTGGAACTGGCTCAGGAAGAAGGCAAGTTGCGTCATCAGGTTAACGAGAAGCGACTGCCCGACCGCGACATCTGGCTCGAGGTCTACAAGTTGCAGGATGCCCTCAATGCGCAGCTGCTCGCTATGGGACAACCCCCGCTCAAGGGAATGTATTTCTCGCGCGGCGGCGGTATCAACTGGGTGGTGACCTTCGACGGCAACAAGCTTGCCATGCCCGAAGACAGCGTTTCCGCCCCGACCGAGGCCAACGTGCGCTACTGCGGTATGCTCTGATTCTTATTTTAATCCCCGTCTTTGCATAAAGGACGGGGATTAATGTTACAATAAAGAGTTATTTTGCAAAAACTCAAAAATTTCTTCGGCCAACAACTGATGCCCGGCGGCCGCGGGGTGCGTGGCATCTTGATAAAGTGTTTGCAAATCACGCGCTTTCCATTTATCGTAGCGGGCAAAGAACAACACTTTATATGTAGCGCAAATATCTCTGATTATCTCGTTATAGCGCACAACATCGCTGTTATAGCGGGTTAAGCTGGCATCTTCGGTATATTTTTCCTCCACTACCGGCAACAAATCCGTAACCACGATTTTGGCCCCGGTTGATTGCAGAAAACTCAGCAATTTCTGCCAATACATAATGCGCGCACCTTCGGAAAAATCAAGTTGCAAATCGCTGTTTTTCCGGCGGCGCAAATCGTTGATACCGATATTGACAATAATCAGATCAAATTTCCGCGAACCGACTTCATGCAGGGCGCGATTATAGGCATCGGCCACATTGTCGCCGAATTGTGCCATATTATTGAATATGTATTCGCCGGTCTTTGCCTGTATCATCATTCTGCCCAAACGAGCAACCCAGCCCGAATCTTCGGCGTCATAAAAGCCGTGAGCAATACTGTCGCCGACAATTCCGATTAATTTAAGCATTGTTCCTCCCTTTTTGATGTTATGCCGATTTTATAAGACATTTTCTGCCGATAAGCAACAAAAAAGGCCGCCAAACAGCGACCTTTTGCATTGTTTTTGCCAAACGAATATTAACGCTTGGATAATTGATAGATAATTTTTATATTATAAAATCAATAAGTTATATACATAAAAAATCTTATGTGAATAAAATGTGAATATTCTAGAATCAGTTTTTTATTGTGAATGTATCTACATCAATGTTTGCAGTTTCATTTGCATCTTTATCTACTTCACCATTTATAACTATTGTATTTTCAGGTGTAACTTTGTTTCCATTCCAATCTTCATCATCAATTTCTATAATAATTTCTCCTGTCGCATCCTTAAACGTGTACTTTTCATCACCGAGACTATTTACAATTTTACCTTCTAAAGATACTCTCGCCTCATCATTCAAATTCAGAGCTTCTTGAACAGAAATAATTTTGGATGCATTACCTTCCGGTCCGACAAAACCGCCGGATGCTAGAGCATGCGAGATACTCGCAAAAGAGCACATCACCAATAAAAACAATATTTTTTTCATGAAATTTCTCCCGATTGTTAAAAACAGGTGCACTATATATTGCTAACATTTTATAGTCAATCAAAAAGATATGCTCTTCTTATAATTTGGTATGTATACCTCCTCAACTTTGATACATTCGATTATCTTATATAATCAAAGTTATTGTAATACAAAAATGGGTTGAGAAAAATCCCAACCCATTGAAAATAAACGATATTTTCTTCGCACCAATTAACGCTTGGAGAATTGGTAAGAACGACGAGCTTTAGCTTTACCGTATTTCTTACGTTCAACCACACGGTCATCGCGGGTCAGGAAGCCTGCGCTCTTCAAAGTTGCGCGCAATTCCGGCTCGTATTCGTTCAAAGCCTTGGAAATACCGTGCTTAATTGCACCGGCCTGACCGGACAATCCGCCGCCTTTAACGGTGCAGATTACGTCAAATTCATTTTCACGATTGGTAATGGCAAACGGTTGATTGATAACCATCTTCAAAACCGGACGTGCAAAATATTCGTCAATCGACTTGTCGTTAATGGTAATGTTACCCTTACCCGGCATAATCCAAACGCGAGCAACGGCGTCTTTACGTTTACCGGTAGCATAAGAACGGCCTTTCTTGTCTTTTACCGCCTTACGGGTTGCCTTCGGCTCCTCAGCCGCGGCTGTTGCAGCTTTAATATCCTGCAAAGATTCGATTTTCTTTCTTGCAACCATTATAATGCACTCCTTTTATTCTTAGAGTTTTGAGAAGCAAAATCCCAAACAATCGGATTTTGAGCCGTATGCGGATGTTCCGAACCGGCATATACTTTGAGCTTTGTCATCATCTGACGACCGAGCGGATTACGCGAAATCATGCGTTCAACAGCTTTTTGAATTACGCGTTCCGGAAAACGACCGCTCAAGATCTTACCGGCGGTGGTATCTTTTACGCTGCCGATATAACCGGTGTGCTTATAATAGTGTTTGTTAGCGAGCTTTTTGCCGGTCAATTTAACTTTGTCGGCATTGATAACAATGACATAGTCGCCGCAATCCAAGTTCGGGGTGAAATAAGGCTTATTCTTGCCGCGCAGAATCTTGGCGATTTCAGCGGAAAGACGACCTAAAATAACACCTTCGGCATCGACAACATACCATTTTCTTTCGATGTCCGACGGTTTTGTTGTATGTGTAGAAATCATTTTAATCTCTCTCAAAAGTTAATGTTAATTCGGTGTTAATATACATAAAGTTTTGCACTTGTCAACTAAAAAATTCATATTTTTTCAATATTTTATTACTAAGGTATAATAATACCTCATATTTAATTATTTGTTTTTCAATAAAAAAAGGATTATTCAACATAAAATCATTGACTTATGGTCTTTTGTATGTTAACTTGCCGGCTATAATTCAATTATGATGCAAATTTTTAAAATATAATATCTATGATTACGATGATTACGGTTTTTAAAATTGTCATAACGGTCGTTTCGGCTGTTGTGGTCTGTTATCTGGTATGCAAAGCTGTACAAACCTTTTACAACCTTTGCGAAATTTTTCGGGACAGGAAATCCCTGCCCGACTCTCATTCTGATTGCGGGGGAATGGTGCTCAACGACAAAACCCACAAGTTAGAGGCTGATAATAAGTCAATTCTACCGTTTTAAATATCGTGCTTATGAAAAAAATTCTGATTATTTTGCTGTGCATTGCGGCAATGTTCCTGTTTATCGGTTGCTCGTGGCTGGACAGCGAACCGGTCGGGCCGAAAATCCTCGGGGTTACGCACATTGTTGACGACAACGGCTCGATTTATGCCGAAATCGACTCCGTGCGCTATCCGGTCGATTATGTATTCATCGGCGAGACCCATCCGCGTTTCGGCGGTGATGTTACGGTCAAGCCGGTCAACGGTATGCAGGTAACGGTGGTTGAAATGACCGGTAACAACAGTGCACACCAGGGAATTCAGTTTATGCTCGGTGAGTGGCACGAAGCGCAAATCGAAGATGCGTTCCGTCAAAACTACACCTTCGGCTTTGTGGCTTCGGGAATTATTTTGCTTTTGGTTGTCGGCGTAATGATTATGCTGTATATCGAAGACAAGAGGCAAACCCAAAAATATGCCTCAAATGCAAATACCTGATAAGTCACGAAAACTATTACTCCTCCTCCGAATAAAATTGCGGCGGAGGATTTTTTTTTGCCTTAATATTTTATGATTTCCAAACCGGAATATTCGGCCTCGACGATTCCGCCGATTATCACGGCCACGTTATCAAATCCGGCCTTTTCGAACATTTCCGCCGCTTGCGAGGCGCGATTGCCAGAAGCGCATAAAATATTGAGCGTATCGGCACCGGTCAGGCCGTTTTCTTTAATAAATTCCAGCGGCCGCAACTCGGTCAATTCACGATGAATATGCGGTATTTTCAGCGCCGCGCGCCGATATTCTTCCAAAGTTCGCACATCTAAGATAATTGAATTACCGCTCAGGCTGCCGGGTTTTATAAAACGCATTTTTCCTCCTCTTTTTATAAGAGATAATGCGTTTTTATAAAAATTAAAGCTCATCGATAGTTGTTACCACGAGCGGCCGCCGCCTCCGCCGAATCCGCCGCCGGAAAATCCGCCGCCCCCGCCGCTACTGGTGCTTGAGCGCGAAATTCCGCCGTTTTCGATACTCGGCATCACCGCCGAATGAAAGCCGCGGGTAAACCCGTCAAAACTGTTGAGATTATATACCGGCCCGGAAGCCCATATCGGCGGTATCATCGCTATACCTTCAAAGCGTTTAATCCACACGGATGAAATCCCCAAAACATAAGCATACGGCAAAATTTTATAGAAGTATGACGGGTTTTCCTCAACCATTTTCTCCAAACGCTCTTTTTCCGCCACCTCGATAAACTTTTTCAGCCCCAACAATTTGCCTTTAAGCAAGCGGCCTTTGATATTCGGCTTCAACATTTCCACATAGCAAACGGTCGTAATCAGTATGCAAAGCAATCCGCCCACAACCTGTGTGGTATTATTCTGCGAAATATAGTCCATCAGCTCGCCGTAAAGCGGAATCATAAACAGCAACGCATACATTCCCATATATAAGCGACTGCCCACAGTCGCATTGTTTTTAAGAATTGCCTGGAAAAACATCAGCAACATAAATACCACAACCGCCACCAAAAAGAGAGTATCGGCATAGATTCTGTATCCCAAAACCGAAAACACGGTCAGCAATACGTTGCCGACGAGGCATAAAAACACCGTCGACGGGAAAATACCGCTTATCGAAGTCTTTTCGTAAAAACGAGTTTTCTTTTTGTTTTTGTTGGCATCTTCGAGCAAACCGTTCCAACCGGCATAAAACAAGGCGGATGTTTTAAGCATTTTATCCGTTACTTTACCGTCCTTATCAGCCTCTGAGCTCAGCAACAACAAGAGTTCCCGTTCGTCTCTGTTGTTCCCCAGATACGGCTGAAAATCGGATAAAGTGAAACTTTTGCCTTTGCTGTCTATCTTTAAATAGCCGTCGTTGGCGAGCTTGACAATCAGTGCAATCAGGCCTTTTTCCGTAACTTTTTCATTCATTATCAGTTCGGCATCAACACCGTTCATTTCTTCCGGAGCATGAAAAGTTACCACCGGCGTAACGTGCTCGTCTTTGCCGTACACATACCAGATAATAAAGGCCAGAAAAGTGCATATAAACAACCCGACCCACACGGCTTTTACCATGCGGTCATAAGCCGCCGTATCAAAATATCCTTCCGGCACTTCAACGCGCAATGTAACGCCCTCGCCCGGCTGCAAAACATAGCGGGTTTGTCCCCAGATAACGTTATCCTGAACCGCATATTCGCCCTCGCCGTCAAAACCGCGGGTGCCGTATCTGCCGATGGAAAGCCCTACTTTATTCTCGTCAACCGTGTCCGGCATTATTACTTTGAAAGCCGCGTGCTGAATCGGCACATCCCATTCGGTGCCGATAATGTTGTAATAAAACTCCGGTTTATTATCGACAATTTGTTGCGTATATTCAATATTATACACTTTCGGCCCGCTAATCAATGTATCGGCATCGCCGAGTTTTATATCGACATAGCTGCCGTAATCTGCGGAAAATTGTTCATCCGCGGAAATACCGTAGATTTTGCTCCCGTTACGCGGAATTGAGCGAATAATACCGTGCGAAGGAGCGGTAAAAACCGCCGATATTCTTTCATTGACCGTAACCGTTTTATTTGGAGAAACCCGCATATAAACTTCGTAGTTTTCAATATAAAAATTTTCTGCCCGAGCGGCACCGGCTACGATTACAGATATCAAAAATACAATTATCCGCCAAAACTTCATATTTTCCTCACATATCTTCCGCCGGCTCATCGTCGTCATATAAAGAAGATGCCTCCAACGCCGCCGCAACCCCCGACGGGAAATTACGTATAAAATTCTTAATTTTGAAATTATCGTTCTCTGCCCACAAAGGTATAGGAATTTCAACTCCTTCAAACAGCTTCATCCATTCGCTGTTTAGCCCCAAAACATGGGCATACGGCAAAATCTTATAAAAATAAGACGGGTTATTGCGCAGCGTTTTGGCAACACTCTCCTTATCGGCAAATTTAATAAAGTTCTTCAAGCCGAACAGTTGGCCGCGATATAATCTGCCGATGGCATTCGGTGTCGGCATTTGCAGAAAACACACCAGCGAGATAATAGTACAGCCGATGCCGATTATGATTTGCAATATATCTTCTTTTTGAATATCCGGGCTGTAACTCAAACACAGCAAACCGACGGCATACAGCAAAAACAAGCCGCCGATAATCTTGGCAATCAAGCTGGTCTTGCGGAAGAATATAATACCGATAAAACCGCTTATCAGCACCAGCGCGGCAATCAGCAAATATCCTTCGGACAACACATAATCGCGCATTACGAAAAGCGTCAGTAAAAAGTTGCCGATTAAGCAGGCGAGCATAACGGCTCGGCGCAAATATTGCGCGCCGGACTTCCGATAAAAGCGCCGCAATGTATCCGGGTCTTCGGCCAAATCGAGAATTTTATCCCATTTGCCGTAAAACTTGCCGGACGATTTCAAATCGGAGCTTTCGGCAACATCTTTATCGGCAAAAAACATTTGCATAATTTGTTTAACAAAGCGATTTCTTCCGGTATAGTTTTTAATTTTAACCAGCGTAAAATTCTTGCCGACGGTATTTATGGCCAAATATCCTTTATTGGCCAAAGCAATAATCATGGCTGCCAACCCTTTCTCGGTCAAATTGCCGGAGTGGATGATTTCCGCTTCGGCGGCATTGATACCGCGCGGCGGATTTTGCGACACAATCGCCGGTACTCGGTCGTCTTGGCCGTAAGCGCACCACAGCAAAAACGAAATCAGCGTCAACAGCAACAAACCGACCCAAACGTACGAGGCATAATTTTTACCGTTATTGATAAAGAAACCGTCGGCAACATCAACTCTGATACGGAAAGTCTGTTTCGGCTTCAACCCGTTCTGTGTGGTTCGACCGATAATGCGGTCCTCTTTGAGCAAATATTCGGCTCCGTCATCGGCGCTTTTTACTTCCTTGTTATCGATATAAAGATGAATATCTTGATCTTTTACATAATCCGGCAGTTGCAACTTGAAGCGAACACGCTGCAGCGGAACTTTCCACTCCGGCGTAACCATCTTGAAATCAAAAGCGTTTTCGTTGCTGAAAATCTGGTAATTATAGCTGAGTTTGTATTGCTTTAGCGCGGATTTTTGTTCATCGTTGGCAAGAACTTGCAACTCCAACTGCCCCAACCCGTTATCTTCTTTATAAGGAACCGATACCTGAACATCCGAAATACGGCCGTGATACTTGGGAATAACGTGTTTTACGACCTTAATTTCGGGATTATTGAAATATACCGAAATAACTTCCTGAACATTAACGTTGCGTTCGGCATCAACCGTCAGGAAAACGTCATAACTCTGAATAAAATAATCGTAGTTTTCCGCATAATACGGAATATCGGACGGAGAATCGGAACTTTCCTCGGCACGGGCATTTATGCCGATAACCAAACACCAGGCAAAAAACAGCCAAAATACCTTTTTTATAATCGCATTCATTTACGCATCAACCTTTATATTTTCACGTTGTTCGGCCTCAATTTCAAACAATTCGGCGCGTTGCATTCCGAAGATTTTGCCGATAAGCGAAGTCGGAAACAAATCAATAAAAGTGTTATATTCCCGCACCGTCCCGTTATAATATTTACGGGCGTCGGCAATATCGTCTTCCACCGAGCTCATTTGCTTCATTAACTGCATATAGGCCTCGTTGGCTTTGAGCTCCGGATAATTTTCCGCCACGACCCAAAACCGCGACAAAGCCTGCCCCAGTTGCACGTTTGTATTGATTTTTTCGCCGGCGGATAAATCACCGTAAGCACGCGAACGAATATCGGCAATATCCGTAAGTACGTTTTTCTCGTGTTTGGTATAGCTTTTGACGGCTTCCAACAGGTTCGGCACCAAATCCCAGCGTTTTTTTAAGTAAACATCCATGGTAGAAAACGCTTCCTGCATATAGTTGCGATAACAAACCCCGCGGTTGTATCCCCAAATAAGCAAAATAACGATAATGCCGAGTGCAATTAAAATATAAATTCCCAAGTCCATTGTTTAACTCCCATCAGAGGCGATTTTACCCGAAAACGCATAAACTTTCAAGATATTCTTTACACAAATTACCAGAATACTTTAATATTTTATATTCAGTAGCAACAAAAAGGCGCCGCATATCTGCAGCGCCGTTGTTTTATTGAAACTTTATTCTTCTGCATCGTCATGAGGAATAATATCCAGCAAGGCGCCGATTGCCTGTTTGCGTTTGAGTTGGTTAACAAACTCAAACGCAAACAGGCAATCCGCGACTTGCAGGATATTATTCCTCATGACGATGAAGAAGAATAAAGTTTCAATAAAACAACGGCGCTGCAGATATGCGGCGCCTTTTTGTTGCT
>JAEEGL015832400.1_pt1 | contig 30206 bp, 28 predicted proteins | sample 9134231 | NCBI WGS metagenome assembly JAEEGL01 (sample SAMN16246548, study PRJNA631951) | gut metagenome | biome: gut microbiome; feature: rumen; material: fiber-attached | host: Bos | place: Iran: Karaj | collected 2018-10 | reverse complement strand
GGAATGGCTGACATTATTGCCGGACATCTTGCCCTTATTGCAGACTTCACAGAACTTACCCATTCAAGTCCACCTCCTTTGCAAAAATCGAACGGAGCTATATTACCATAGGCATTCGGTAAATGCAAGCTTTTTTTAGACTAAATCTAAAAAATTGTTTTGCCGCAGGGCCTCGTAGAGGACGATGGCCACCGAATTGCTCAGATTCAACGATCGCTGGCTCTCGCCCATGGGGATGCGGATGGCATGATTGGCGTTTTTGGCCAGCAGTTCCTTGGGCAGGCCCGCCGTCTCCTTGCCGAAAACCAGGAAGTCCCCGTCCCGAAAGGCCGTGTCCGTGTATCGGTTTTGGGCATGGGTGGAGGCGTAGAAAAACCGGGCCTCCCGGTACAGGGCCTGCAGCTGGTCCAGACTGTCGAAGTAGCTGATGTCCAGGGTGTGCCAATAGTCGAGGCCAGCCCGTTTCAGATGCTTATCATCCACGGAAAATCCAAGAGGACGGATAAGATGTAGGGCGGAACCAGTCACCGAACAAGTCCGGGCCACATTCCCCGTATTTTGCGGGATCTCCGGCTCCACCATGACGATATGAAACATGTTGTCTATCCTTTCCTGACGCTGATTTACGTAAAATTTTAGCATATTTTTTGTGACAACAGTTGAACAATCTGTGAATTGAAGATATAATGCATATATGTATACGCGAAAGAATGCCCCTGAGGAGGCATCCACAACTTCATCCGCGAAACGCACTTCCTTCGCCGGATCCAAGCCGGATCTCAGTGAGGAGGAAGCCGCTCGCCGCCTCGCCGCCCGCAAACGTGCCGCTGCCCGTCGCCAGGCCAAGAAGCGCCGCTTGCAAAAGCGCATCTTCCTGCTGGCAGCAGGTCTGTTTCTGTCCGCCGTCCTGGTGCTGGTTTGGGCCGTGGTCCAAATGATCCGGCGCGCCAACCCCCACCAGATGACGGCCGACGCCTCCCCCATCCCCTCTTCCTACGCGGGGCACAGCGGAAACAACCATGGAGACCCCGGGTCCCTCTCCTCCGGGGCCATTCCTCGGGGCGTGAAGGTGAACGGGGTGCAGGTGGGCGATATGTCCGTGGAAAGCGCCCGTTCCCTTCTGGAGGACGCTTTTGAGCAGGATCTCAACAGCGTAGCCATCACGCTTCAAAGCGAGTACTTCAACGCCACGCTGACCCGCTATGATATCGGCGCATATTTTGACGTGGATGACGCTCTGTCGCAGGCGGCCTCCGGATACTTCACCGAAGTAAAAACGCCCATGCTCTTTGACATCGACGCTCTGACGAACGCCCTTGCAAAGCTCAACGATAAGGTCCCGGGCCATGCCACCAACGCCACCATGTCCATCGCCTATGACAGCTATACCGTGGGCAAGACCTCCTATCAAAAGCCTAAGTTCGTTTACACCGAGGGCACCAACGGGATGCAGCTCGATACGGCGGCGGTCAAAAAACAGATCGAAAATGCCTTGCAAAGCGGCACCTATCAGCTGTCCTTCTCCCCTTCCGTGACCGTGTCCGAACCGGCGGTGACGGTGGAAAGCCTGAAGAAGGCCACCACCAAGCTATCCTCCTTCTCCACGGTCTACTACTTCACAGGCAACAGCTCTAAGGATAAGGACGTCATCGCGATCCGCGAAGGGCGGGACTACAATATCTCCAAGGGCGCAGGCATCATGAATGTGATCACCCTGAAGCCCGGGGAAAGCTTCAGTTTCAACAAGAAGACCGGGGACAGGACCGAGAAGAAGGGCTGGGCTCTGGCCCCCGCCATCTACGGCAAAGATCACCGGCCGGAACCCGGCGGCGGCATATGCCAGGTGAGCACCACCATGTACAACGCCCTGCTGTTGGCCGGGGTGGAGATCACCTATCATCGGCCCCATACCATCCCCTCGGACTACGTGGACCTGGGCTGGGACGCCACGGTGGACTCCGGCCACATCGACTTCAAGTTCAAAAACAACAAGCAAAACACCATCTACTTGTTCGTCTATATCACCAAGAACAAGGACAGCAATCGGAAGAAGGAGATCCATGTGGATGTGTACGGCATGGAGGAACCCGGCGTCACCTACAAAACCTGGTCGGAGCGCATCTCCACGGATAAGGCTCAAAAGCCTGAGATCAAGTACGATAAAAAACAGTACGTGGATTATCAGGTGAAGACCCGCGAGGCCCACGACGGCTACGTGGTAGCCACCTATGTGGATATGTACATCAACAATATAAAATCAAAGACCATTTATTCCTACACGGCTACGTATGACAAAATAGAGGAGCAATGGATCTACGGCAGCAAGCCCACGCCCACCCCCTCCCCCACCAGAACGCCCAAACCCACCAAAACGCCCAAACCCACCAAGACCCCCAAGCCCACGTCATGGTTCTTTGAACCGTCGTATTGACCATTTTCCTTTGCGGATCGAAATGCGGTCCGCATTTTTGTTGTCATCATATGAAAGAAATATGCTGTGATTTATGGTTTTATCGACGTGGGAAACATGGCCTCCGCCATACTCCGTGGCATGGCCCGCTCCGGCCGCTTCCCCGAGGGCACTCTCTGCGGTTATAACTGGACCCCGGAAAAGGCTCTGACCCTCAAGCGGGAGATGGGGCTGATGTTGTATGACAGCGAGCGAGCGACCGCTCAAGCCGCTGACGTGGTTGTCCTGGCGGTGAAGCCTCGGATGCTGGATGAGGTTTTGGAAAGGATCGCGCCCGTCGTTGACCCCAGGAAGCTCGTCATCACCATTGCGGCGGGCAAGGAGACCGGCTGATATGAGCAGCGATTGAGACCGGTCCTCGTGGTTCGCGCCATACCCAATATCAACGCCCAGGTGGGTCTCGCCGCCCAGAGCCGACAGCACCCCATCGCCCTCATGGATCAGATCTACTCTCCCGGAGGCACAACCATCGAAGGCGTCCATACGCTCAAACGCCTGGGCTTTGAGACCGCCGTTCAGCAGGCCGTCCAGGCCGTGATCGAAAAGGACCAGCAACTGGGGAAATAAGGGCAACCCGCCTCTGCGAGCATATGAAAGGAGGACCCGTGCGGGCCCTCCTTCTTTGTGTCTACGGTTGCATTTACTCAGCCTTGGGATCGGGACCGTAGGCGTTGTCGCCCACATCGCCGACTCTGGCCAGCCACACCAGCAGGATGATAGGACCGGCCAGGGGAATGAGGATGAAGAACCAGTAAGCGCCAGACTTGCCGATGTCATGGAGTCGCCGCCAGGCCACAGCCAGACCCGGGATGAAGGCGGCCAGAGAGTAGATGGAGGCCAGCCCGCTCAGGACAGTGGCGATGAATCCCTCGCCGGCCAGCCTGCCCAGTATGCCCAGCACGCCGCTGATCAGCAGGTTGAACAGGCAAAAATACCAATACTCCGACCGACGGGCCCGGCCGTTAAAATTTGCGTAATTCTGAAAACATTTTTTTACATAATCCATCATGCCCATGTGTTTTTCCTCCCATCATGTTCTGTTTTGTAGTATATACCATTATATATGATTTTTCAACCTTTTCCTAATATTCTGTCTTCGGTCCCATAAGCCGGCCCCAATAACAGTTCGTTCATTTGATTCGGCCTGCGGCTCTCTGTACACTGAAGGCATGAAAGGAATGCCAACGGTCAACCGAATACGCATAGGCCAACGGGTCTATCTTGTGGAACCCCGCGTTCGGATCAAGGAGGCGGTGGTGCGGCGATGCGACTTCGGTCTGTACACCATCCAATTTGCCGACACCAAAGGCGCCATCCGCATTCGAGGAGACCGCCTTTACCTCACTTGGGAGGAGGCTCAAAAGCACATACACAAGACACGACCCCAGCCCTCAAAAACGGACGAAGCCTTCGGCTATTGGCACAACGTCCCCCGCTGGATGTGCTGAAACAACAACGGGAGAATGTTTTCCTTCTCCCGCCGGTTTGCTTCTGTTGTCAATAGGCTTTTTCATAGCCGCAGTTGTCGCAATGATAGCGGAGCTTCTTGCTCTTCCTGCTCATCGTACCTGTCAGATTCTGTCCGAAAGTGCTGCGAATGGGGGCAGATGAGAACGGATTCACGGCCGATGCTTCATTTACATAATCCTGGGGTATTATCTCAGGCAGCGGGCGCCACCCATCTTTTCCCCCGCATTTAGGGCAGGCCATGGGAGGCTTTTTTGAAAAAAACAGTGTCATGATTCCTGTTCCTCCTGATAGCAGATCGGATCAGTTCGCGTCCACATTGACATACGCGATGGCATCCACGGCAACGGGCACGATACCTTTGGCTTTGTAATAATCCATAAAGGCGGACGAAATGTCTTTGCGAATAATGAGACTGCTGCCCGGCGTCAGCGCTCTGTCAGTATACAGGCTGTCATCCTCGATATTCAGAATGTTCCCCTCCGCATCCAGCAGGGCCAGCACCACTTTGATGCCATACAGCGCTTCTTCCGTATCGTTGGTGACGGTCGCATACATATAGTTGTAGGTCCACCATCCGGATTTGACATCCAATTGCAGGTCGGTCTCCACCGGCAGACGCAGCGTGCGTTTGGAGTTGTCCGTTTTATTGGTCAGCGTAAAATTATAATCACTGGCCGTGCCGGATTTGATTTCACTGTACATTTTAACATAGGTATATTGCCCGGGCTCCAGATACTCGGCATACGCAGATAAATAATCGCTGGAAGCGATCACCTCGCCCGCGTCGTCGTAGATCTCCAGCACGCCGGCATTGATCTTGGTGGGTTTGTCACCTGCGTTGGTGACCTTGGCGTAAACGTACCCATTTGTCCAAAGACTGCTGATCACATGGAAATTTTCCTGGACGACGGACAGCTTACCGGCCGCAAACGTCGCCGTGCTGACAGAAAGCAGCAATACGCAAAGAAGGATTGCAATGGTTTTTTTCATAATGAGCTCTTTCCTTTTCTCTGTATTCTGAAAGTATTATAACCTGATCCAAATCATATTTCAATATAATGCAAGAATTTTTCCTCAGGCGCACACGACGGATGGCGGATCAAGGAACGTGGGATTGTTTGAGTCAACATCATGCATCCAGATCCCATGGGCGCCGTTGACAGGCAATAGGCGTCCTCCTCCCCCATGATCCCTCGGCTTTTCGTTGCCTGACTGTCCGAACAGCGCCGAAAATCTAACGATCTCTCTGCTTGCTGCCCTGGCAGGGGGTATGTGCGCCACGATCGAACGCGATGTCGTTCTTCCTATCATGTTGACTTATATGGGCATTTATATTATATTGAACGTACTTATCATCGAAAGGATACCTCGTCGTGAAACGCGTCATCCCTTTGATGTTCTGCCTGCTGTCGCCGCGACAAGCAGGGGTCTGCGGGCCCGTTTGGCAACGCCAACAGGCTGGGAAAACATAAGGCAATTATTGAAAACATAGGAGTAATATGGTATTATATAAAATAGGCCATATGATTTGTTCAGGAGTTGGACGGTATGTTTAAATGTATAGGACTTGCCGGATTATTGGGCGCCATAGTATCGCTGATCGTTATGATACTCAAAGCGTTCAAAGGGCAACCTAAGAAAAAGTTCGTGATTGCATCTGCTGTATGCTTTGTTGTGTTTGTGATCTGCTTTGTCGTGGCGACCTCGTCTGATCCTGCCGTTTCTACCTCAACCGTTTCGCAAATGCCTGCGCTCACCGCAACGCCTGTCCCCGCCGCAGCTGAAAACATTATGCCGACCGTCTCCCCTGCCGATGTCCCCGCCGCAACATCAACCCCGGTCCCGGTCGCAACGTCAACCCCGATCTCAGTCCTCGCCGCAACGTCAACACCGGCCCTGGTCCCCACCTCTATCCCCACCGAGGCCACGACTGCCGAGCCTTCCCCGACCATTCCGCCCGTCAGTGACGAACAGTTGGACGAAGGGTATCTGGACGCGTGGTTCGACGATTCCTTGATGATCGGTGACTCTATCGCCGGCGGACTAAATATGTATGCCACTAAGGAGAGGGGAAACAACCGTCCGTGCCTCGGCAACATGCGTATCGTCGGCGTCAGCGGACTTACCTTGAAGCAGGTCCTGGCTGGTGAACGGAAGGAAAAACCCGCTAAGGTGTTGTTCCGCTCCCGATTTATGACCGTCTCCGAGGTGGTCGAGCTCACGCAAGCGAAGCGCCTGTTCTTTATGCTGGGTGTCAGGGACCTTGAATGGTATTCTGCGGAAAAGCTGATCGATGTCTACGGTGAAATCATCTCCATCGTCAAGGCGGATCATCCTGATCTTCGCATCTATGTTCATTCCCTCATGCCGACGCTCAAAAGCTTTGCCAAGAAAGTCCATCTGGACTATGCAACCCATAAGGCGGCAAACGAAAAGCTGCGCGCGTTCTGTGAAGAAAACGGCTATACCTACATCGAACTGGCGGACCTTGTCCGTGACGAGGATGGATTCCTCAAATATGAGTACAGCGGGCCGGACTACTCCTTCCACCCGAACGATATCGCCAAAGCAATCTGGGTAAAGCTGCTGCGCTCCTGTGCGAGAGATGAATACTATGCTGGAATCTGGAAACCGGAGGATAATGCAAATGACTAAAAAGCTTCTTGTTGTACTCGTTGTTACGGCAATGCTGCTCCTTGTATCCGTAGGCTGTAAGAAAGCGCCTGTATCGATCGATGGCGAAGCGCTGTATGAGCAGATGAGCGCCCTTGGTCAGTTCCCCGAGATGGCGCGCCGCAGCGACAGCGCCGTATATGATTACTATGGCATTGATCCAGCTGAGTGCAAGCAGATCGTTAACTATGCCTCTGCGGATGGCCTCATGACGGACGAGTTTCTTCTTGTGGAAACGAACGATCCCGCCTATGCCGAAGAGGTGGAGACAATGCTCAAAAACCAGATCGCGTATCAGGCGGAGACCTATCGCGAATATATGCCGGAAGAGTACCCGAAGATCTCGAATGCGCGCATCGAGCGCAACGGCTGCTATGTTCTGGTCATCATCGCCCAGGATGTGGACGCTTTATACCGGCTCTACACCGATGCGCTAAAATAACCCCTTCGAATGGTCTTTTCCTCAATCAGCTTCATCTTCTTTTTCCTGTCCGTTTTCTTTCTGGGCTATTATCTTCTGCGTGGAAAGTGGCGGATCGGATTTTTGCTGCTTGCGAGTCTTATCTTTTATAGCTGGGGGGAGCTCAATTACCTTCCGCTGATGTTGATCGTGATCGCCATCAACTATCTGTTCGCGCTGTTTGTGGAGCGGTTCCCCACGCACAAGCGACTGTTCCTGATCCTCGCCGTTACGATCGATCTGATGTCCCTGTTTTTCTATAAATATTTCACGCCTCTGGCTGTGAATGTGCTCCGTCTGCCCAAGCTTGGGTTCTTCCCGACCTCTCTCCCCCTGGGCATATCCTTCTTCACCTTTCAGGCGATGTCATACGTCATCGACGTGTATCGCGGCAAAACGAAGGCGCAGAAAAACCTGATCGTTTTCGGCACCTACATCACGATGTTCCCACAGTTGATCGCCGGCCCCATCGTCCGCTATTCCGATATCGAAACGCAGATCAACGGCCTTGCAAACCGTACACAGCGGATCAGTTTGGATGCGGTCGAAAAGGGAATCCAGATGTTCCTGATCGGTCTAGCCAAAAAAGTCCTGCTCGGAAACATGATCGGCGAAGCGTGGCAGTTCCTTTCCGTGCGCCCCGCGGAGCTTGGGATCCTTGGCTGCTGGTTTGGAGCGTTCTGCTACACCCTTCAGATCTATTATGACTTCTCCGGGTATTCCGATATGGCGATCGGTCTCGGCGGTATGATGGGTTTCTCCTTCCCGAAAAACTTCGATCACCCCTATGCTGCGACCTCCGTTACTGATTTCTGGCGCCGCTGGCACATGACGCTTTCCGGTTTCTTCCGCGATTACGTCTATTTTCCTCTGGGCGGCAGTCGCAAGGGCACGCTGCGGACGATCCTCAACATGCTCATCGTTTGGGCGCTGACCGGGCTTTGGCACGGGGCAAGCGCTACATTCGTGGTTTGGGGTCTGTTTTACTGGATGTTTTTGGTTCTCGAGCGGTTTGTGTTCCGCCGTGCCCTTGAAAAGATCCCTGCCGTGATCCGAACGATATTGCTTTTCCTTCTGGTGTCCGCCAGCTTTATGATCTTCTACTTTGACAATTTTCCCGCCATGGGCCGCTATTTTTCTGGCATGTTCAACTTTTCCGCGCCTATACTCGGGGCGAACGCGATCTCCGTGATCGGCAGTTACTGGGTATGGTTCCTTATGGGGTTGCTGTGCGCCGGATATCTGCCCTCAAAGGCATATCATGCCCTTGCCCGCAAAAAGCCCGTCCTGGCCTCCGTCTGCCGTACAGCCGCGCTGCTGCTGCTGTTCGTGCTTTGCATCGCCGCGCTGGTTAGGCAAAGCTACAATCCCTTCATCTATTTCCGGTTCTGAGGTGACGTATGCGAAAACATTTCCTGACGATCGTTTTCTTCCTGATCCTCGCTGCCGGCTTTATCGGGACGCTGTGCAATCTCAAAACGGATTTCTCCTTTGCGGAACGGCGCGTGCTTGCCGAATTCCCCAAGGCCGATTCGCTGTCGCTCAATACATGGACGTGGGACGATGATATCGAAAGCTTCCTGTCTGACCATCTGATCCTGCGAAACGCCCTGACCGGCATCAGCGCATACATGCGCCTCGGCACCGGTACCGAACGGCTCGACGACGTATATGTGACCGGCAGGGGGCAGCTTGTGGAAAGTCCCGTGGAGGATACCGCGGAAAACCGCGCGTCCCTTCAGAGAAACCTTCAGCACCTGAACAACCTTGCCGCCGAGGAAGGCCTGCGGATGTACATGCTGATCCCGCCCACCGCCGGATACGCCGCAAGGGACGATCTGCCCGCCTATCTGCGTCCCCTCTATCGGGACGAAGGGCTGCTGGATGAGATCCGAAACTATCCCGATCTCATCGCCGTGGATCTTTCTGAGACGCTATGCGAAGGAAAGGGTGACCGATTCTATCGGACGGACAATCATTGGAACGCTGAGGGCGCATACGCCGCCTACGCACGCTGTCTGGAAAGCCTCGGCAAAACGCCCGTGTCGGCGGAAAACATCGTCTATGAAAGGTATGATGATTTCCACGGTTCCACGCTGTCCCGCAGTGCCCTGTGGCTGACCCCCCATGAGCAGATCCGCTTCCCCCTGCCTTCGTGTGAATACACGGTACAGATCGATGGAGAATCCCCCCGCTCCGACCTATATTTCCGCGAGGCGTTGACCTCCTACGATCCGTACGCCGTCTTTTTCAACGGCAATTACGGTATGGTACGGCTGACCAATCTTTCCTCCAACGGCGATGGCATCCTGCTCATCATCAAGGATTCCTTTGCAAACGCGGTGGTTCCGTTGCTGCTTCCTCATTATAAGACCATCCTCATGATCGACCCGCGCTTCTTCCGCGGAACCGTGCACAAGCTCATAGCCGCCGAAAACGTTGACGATTTGCTTTGCATATGCTCGCTGAAAACGCTCGTCACCGACGCAAAGCTGCGGCTTCTAAAATAATGTTCCAATGAAAGAAGAGGAAGGTTTTGTCCTTCCTCTTCTTTTATTCCTGTTCGTCTGGGTTTCTTATTTCCCGAAGTAGCGCTTGAGGAGACCAGCGAAGGCCTTGCCGTGTCAGGCCCGATATGTTTTCTCGTATCCGCAGTTGTCGCAGCAGTAGCGATACTTCGTTTTTGGGGCCGTGCCGCCCATGTTGTTATAGAAGGGATCACGCTGGGAGTCAAGGTAAAATGGGTTCCCCAGGCCAGCGCCGTCCGCATCGTTCTGCGGCGTATCATCCATCACACAGCGCCATCCGTCCGCTTTTCCGCACTTGGGACAGGCCTTGGGCGGTTCTTTCTTGAAAAACAACGCCATATCCTGCTCTTATTTCCCGAAGTATCTCTTCAGCAGACCAGCAAAGGCTTTCCCATGCCGGGCCTCGTCGCGCGCCATCTCGTGGACGGTGTCGTGGATGGCGTCCAGGTTCAGCTCCTTGGCGCGCTTGGCAAGGGCGGTCTTGCCGGCGGTGGCGCCGTTCTCAGCCTCGACACGCATCTTCAGGTTTTTCTCGGTGGAGTCGGTCAAAACTTCGCCCAGCAGCTCTGCGAACTTGGCGGCGTGCTCGGCTTCCTCCAGGCCCGCCTTCACCCAATACTCGCCGATCTCGGGATAGCCCTCGCGGTAGGCCACCCGGGCCATGGCCAGGTACATGCCCACCTCGGTGCACTCGCCGGTGAAGTTCTTGCGCAGGCCCTCAATGATATCCTCGGGGGCGCCCTGGGCCACGCCCACCACATGCTCGGCGGCCCAAGTCATTTCCCCGGCCTGCTCGATGAACTTGGAAGCGGGGGCCTTGCAGATGGGGCACTGCTCGGGGGCCTTCTCGCCTTCATACACGTAACCGCAGATGCTGCATACGAATTTTGCCATGAAATAATCCTCCTGATATGTTTTAATCGATGTTTCCCCGCTGCTGTGCGGGTGCTCATCTATGATATTGTAATTTCTCCCCCGCCATCCTGTCAACACCCCTCCGGCAAGTTTTCATATCCCGCCCCTTTGCAGGACGAAACAAACGTGGTATACTGTCGGCCTGGCAAGTAAACGCGGAGGAAACGGAAGGATGCGAATCTATATCATTCGTCACGGAGAAACGGATCTTAACGTGACGGGCGTGCTGCAGGGCTGGGTGGACGAACCGTTGAATGAAAGCGGACGGAGCCTGGCCAGGATCACCGGGGAAAATATGAAGCGCATCCGGTTCGACGGCTGCTTCTCCAGCCCCCTCGCTCGAGCCGCCGAGACCGCCCGGATCGTGTTGGAAGCCAGCGGGAACGACCTGCCCATCCGGTACGACGATCGGCTCCGGGAGATCAGCTTCGGTGTGGCCGAGGGGCGGCACCGCTCTACCCTGGGCGAGCAGGGGCGGTTGTTCTTCGAGGAGCCCTTCCGCTATGAGCCCTTTCCCGGCGGGGAGAGCATCCGGCAGGTCTGCGCCCGGACCCAGGCGTTTCTGAAGGAGCTCCTGGCACGGGACGACGGGAAGACCTACCTTCTCTCCACCCACGGCTGCGCCATGCGGGCCATGCTGAACTATCTTTATGAGGACCCCTCCGACTTCTGGCATGTGCACGTGCCCTACAACTGCGCCGTCACCATCCTGGAGGGTCAGGGCGGCCAGGCCAGGCTGGTGGGGGACGACGTGATCTACTATGACCGGTCGCTGATCGTGGACCGATACGCCCACTAAAACGGAAAGGACGGCTGAGCCGTCCTTTTTCTGTATCGACGCCTTATGGGGTGAAGGTGACCGGAAAATCGTTGCTTATACGATAAACGGGGATTATCTCTGTGGATTCAATGCGATAGCCCAGGAATCCTTCTGTCGGCCGGACGCGGCAGACGACGATATACGAAACCTCGCTCCAGCCCGCACAGCCATAGATACGGAGCGTCCCGTCGGGCTCTGCGACTGCCTGCTCCACAATGGCCCAACCGCTATAGTCCGTGGGCGGCAGGGGCACCTGCCCTGGCTGCAGGTCCGGCCAGCGATCTTCATCCCAATGGACCCGATCCCGCACCAGACTGGGACGACCCAGGACGCTTCGGAAAAAGGCGTCCAACTCCGTCTGAGAAACGATTGCAGTAGCCCCGTATTCATCATCATACACGCCCTCCCCGGTAAGATAGGACGGCAGGGTGTCTCCGTGGAAATAATATAGGGCATCCAATATACGTGTCTGGCAAAGGCTTTCCCAATCCTCCGGGTCAGTCAGTCGCTCTTTGTCCTGTTGAGAATCCTCATATCGCCACCCGATCAACAGCAGATCAGCGCAGGTCTCCTCCATCTCCTTCGTCAGGACCACGCCCGGTTCCCCTGAAACAAGATACCAGGATGCCCCATTCGGATTTGTAAGGTCAAAGCAAAGGACCATTTCCGTTCCGGTATTATCTAGAAAATGGATGTCCACAAAGGCTTCGGCCTGATCTTTCTCCGGCTTGACCACGACCTTGGTGACGGCAAGCTCCGCCTGCCCCTCCACATGAGGCAGTTCCTGATACCAGAGTATCTCCTGCCCGAACCGTACCCCCTCTATGTAAATGCCCGGAGCCCCGTCGTGACAGGCCCGATACAGGCTCACCCTCTCCCCCGCGTACAGCAGGGCCGCTTCCTTGGGGTCGGGGACCGGGGTCCAGGTTGGGTCCAGAATGGATGCCAGGAGCTCCGTAGGGATGGCGGTGGGATCGGGGGTGTAGGTCACATGGACGGGGGGATGGTCCTCCGCTGTGGGCCGGGCCATATCGCCGCCGCAGCCCATGAGCAAACACAGGCAGAGCAGGATGCTGAATAGTCGCGCAGGTTTCATGAACTTGTCCTCCATGCCTATAGCATAGCACGGAGATTCGTCCAAAATGTGGAGAAAGAATAAACAATACGAAAGGAGCCGCTTATAAAAGCAGCTCCACGATGGTGTCTATATCGATCTTTGTGCCGTCGGTGAGTATCAGGGCCCGTTCGATTTCATCCAGGCGGCGGACGCGGCCGGTGAGGGCCTCATAGTGACCCCCGGCCTTCTTCTCGTCCGGAACGAAGCGGGTCACGGTGATCTCAGGCTGATCCGGAAGGCATTGCCGAAGAAGAGCCAGTTGCTCGTCCAGGGCGATAAGGGCGTCCTCCTCCAGTTCGGGAGCCGCTTGAGTGAGCCGGGCCGTCTCCTCGATCTCCCCCTCGAAGCCCGTCAGGGCCGCAAAGGGCAAAAACTGAGCCGCCCGCTTGCTCAGGGGCATGGGCGGGTGCTTCTTCGACACGGGTCGGGGTAGATGGATGATGTCGTCGTAAGAGCCGGTCATATCAGCGGATGAAGTTGGTGCGGTTCCCCCGCTCCGTCTCGGGCAGGGGCACGCCAGCCAGGCGGCCCGCCTCCTGGCACTTCAGAAGATAGGCCATGTTCCGCGCCAGGTTCCGCATGGTCTGGAGGCCCTCCGCGTCCTCCGCCACCTCCCCCGCCCTGGCGCCGTGGATGAGATTCCAGTAGGTGGCTCCCACCACGGGCATGCGGGAGATGCCAAAGTACTTGTTGAGCACGTCGAAGGAAGCGGAAGTACCGCCCCGCCGGGCCACGGCCACGGCAGCCCCGGGCTTGAAGGCGAAGGCGGCGCTGCCGCTGTAGAAGACCCGGTCAAGGAAACTGAGTATGCGGCCGGAGGGGTGGGCGTAGTAGACCGGCGTGCCGAAGACGAAGCCGTCCGCCTCTTTGGCCCTGGCAATGAAGTCATTGACCCCGTCGTCGTTTCCAAAGGCACAGCCCGCCTCGGTGCATCCGCCGCAGCCCAGGCAATCCCGGATAGGGCCGTTGCCCACGTTCACGATCTCGTAGTCGATCCCCTCCCGTTTCAGCTGTTCGCCGATCTCTTTCAGAGCGATATACGTGTTGCCCGTGGGGCGGGCGCTGCCGTTGAGCATCAAGACTTTCATGGTGATTTCCTTTCTGAAACCGCTTATGATCCGGTATTCTTATATGTATTGTACCATGGAAATCGAAAGAATTGAAGCTTCCTGGTCAAAACCATTTGAAAATATATTGCGTTATGCCTTGAATATCGATTTAAACATGATATAGTATAAGTATGTTGCGGATATTTGTTGATGATGTGCCGCATCACAGTGAAACATTCCATATAATACACAAGGAGGTGCCCGTTCTTATGAAGACAAGAAGGTTCCTTGCATGGGTTGTCGCGGCGCTGATGCTGCTGACGAGCTTTGCGTTGCCCGGTGCTCGCGAGGCGGAAGCCACATCGGATGTGACCATGTCAACATCCCAGAAAGGCGCGGAGGAAAAATACTATTCCGACAGCGGTATGTGCGGTTCCAAACTGCATTGGGAATACTATTCCAACACCCAGGCGCTGGTCATCACCGGCTCCGGGAGCATGTATGAGTATGACGAAAACTGCACCCCCTGGGTTCAATTGGGCTTCGCTTCCGACATCATGAGCGTCAGCCTGCCCAAAGGCCTCACCTCCATCGGTTCCTATTCCTTCTCTAATTGTTCTGCGCTCACGTCCATCGCTATTCCCAGCAAGGTTAAGACCATCGGCGAAAACGCATTTGAGAATTGCTACAGCCTTGGGTCCGTGGACCTCCCCAAGAGCGTCAAACTGATCGATTGGTACGCGTTCTATTGCTGCTACGCGTTGACTTGCGTCAATTACAGCGGCAAGGCTGACGACCGGGTGAAGACCGTCATCCGCGACGGCAACCAGGATCTGGCGTACGCCGACTGGACCTACAAAAAGGCCAACACCGCCGCCTTGGCCATCAAGACCCAGCCCAAAGACATCAAGACGAACGATGGCAAGTACGTGGTTTTCAAGGTGAAAGCGACCGGGGCTACTTCCATCCAGTGGCAGTTTCTGGACGCCGATGATCCCGATGTGGAATCGAACTGGCAGAACGCCGGCGTCACGTCGGATTCCTTAACCGTTTGGGCTGACTATGACCACAATGGCTACCGGTACCGGGCCAAGGTGTCCAACGGTTCGACCACTCTGAAGAGCGCCACGGCAACGCTGACGGTGAATTACGTCCCGCTGAAGATCAAGACCCAGCCCAAGAAAAAGATCACAGCGGTCGCCGGCAAGGAGGTCTCTTTCAAAGTGAAGGCCCAAGGCGCCTCCGCTTATATGTGGCAATATCTGGAGCCCTGGGGTGATCCTGATGACAATTCGGACTGGTCCCTCTGGGAATGGGGTTACGACACCCTGACGCTGACCCCTACCGGCTATATGTCCGCCTGGTGTTTCCGCTGCATCGTATACGACACCGAAGGCAACCATGAGATAAGCAACTACGGTCAGCTGTTTGTGAACGTCAAATTCAGCAAGCAGCCTAAATCCGTCACTGTACTTGAAGGCGAGAGCGTTTCTTTCAGCGTGGACGCCCCTGGCGCCACCGGTTATACCTGGGAAATCAAAATTCCCGGCTATAAGGACTGGTACGAGTTGAGCTGGTATGAGCCCATCCTTTCTCTGTCAGACTGCTCGCTCGCTTACAGCGGTATCGCCTTCCGTTGCTGGGCATATAATGAAACGAGCTATAAAGTCTCCTCCACGGCCAAGCTGAATGTAAAATCGGCGCCCAGCAGTATCAAAGGATCCTATCGAGCTCTGCTCATCGGGGAGAATGAATACTCTTCCGACCCGCTCGAAGGATGCGTCAACGACATGAGCGCCATGGCAGGCATGCTGCGCGGGTTGAAGAAAACCAAGTTTGCCACCAAGACGTTGCCTAACAGCGACCGAGCCGCGATCATGACCGCCATCGAAAGCACCTTCTTCGGCGCCACGGACGACAGCGTATCGGTGTTCTACTATGCGGGACACGGTTCCTCATCCGGCGCCATATGCCCCATTTCCGGGAGCAATATCACCTTCGCTCAGCTGGCCAACAAGCTGTCCTATATCCCCGGTAAAGTGATCGTCATTCTGGACAGCTGCTTCAGCGGCGCCGCCATCAACAAGAGCGGCAACGGCCAAAGCGTGGATCAGATGATCAAGGCGTATAACCAGGCCGCCATCAATGCCTTCTCCGGCTACTATATAGCGGAGGATGGCTCTACCACCAAGGGAAAGACGACGAAGTCCGGCGAGCTGGCGAAGAGTAAATTCATCGTCATCACGGCTGCGTCTAAGACGGAGACCTCCAGCGATTCGTACTTCGACAACTCTGGTATTCGCCAGGGAGAGTTCACAGCAGCTCTGATCCAGGGCATGGGCTGCACCTACCCCAACGGCGCCTATTCCGGCCATATGCCTGCTGACGCCAACGGCGACAACTGCATCACGCTGGGGGAGATCTACGAGTATGCCCGCGACACCGCTTTGTATTGGGACGGTGCACAGCACGCTCAGTACTATGGAAACCTCAACGAGGTGCTGTTCCGCCGCAAGTGAGCCGCTGACAAACGCCAAAACATTCTTGATAAGACCGCCAAATATGGCGGTCTTATATTGCTTATACCTCTTGAAAAGCATATCTATTATAGTATAATAAATTAGATGCCGGAAGGGATCGCATGTTTCTATTGTTTCTGATTCAGGCGGTTCTATACACAAAAAGGAGGATGTATATGAAACTAAGAAGGTTCCTGGCATGGGTCGTCACGGCTTTGATACTGCTGACGTCACTGTCGTTGCCTGGCCCCTTGAGCGCCGTGCGTGAAACGGCGGCCTCCTCCGCTCTGGCAGCGATCAAAGAAGCTGCCGCCGAAAAGGATGAGGACCTTCACGGTCAGTGCGGCATCAACCTTTTTTGGGTTTTCCATCCCGCCAGTGGCGAGCTCGCCATCACCGGCTCCGGCTATATGTATGACTATGCCGATCATGACCGGGAGAATCCCTGGATCGCCAATGGTATCAACGATCAAATCGTAAGCGTATCCCTGCCCAAAGGGCTCACCTCCATTGGCAAAGGAGCATTTTATTCCTTTAGTTCTCTGAAAAACATCACCCTGCCCGGCAGGGTAAAAACCATCGGTGAAGAAGCTTTCTCTCAGTGCACCGCTTTGCAGGCCATCGTGCTGCCTATAAGCGTCACTCGGATCGACGCTGGTGCTTTCTTGAACTGCTCCGCCCTGACGGATGTCCATTACCTGAGCACTGCGGCGAACCGGGTGAGGATCTGCATCTATCGCGATAACGAGGATCTGCTGCAGGCCAACTGGCATTACACCAGGACCAGCATCGCCGGTCTTGCCATCAAGAGCCAGCCCAGGAATATCCGTGTGAACGAAGGCAAAACGGCCACCTTCAAGGTTAGGGCCGCCGGCGCCACCATGATCCGGTGGCAGTATCTGGAACCGGACAAGGATCCGTCTGACGACTCCAATTGGAAGGACACGGGCGTTACGGCAGACACCCTCTCCGTGATGGGCTCCACCCGCTACGATGGATATCGCTATCGGGCCAAGGTGTCCAACGGCGGCACGCCCTTGCCAAGCAGCGCTGCCACGCTGACGGTGGTCCCGGTGACGTTGGCCATCAAGGCTTCGCCCAGGACGGTCAGGGCGAGCGAGGGAAAAACGGTCACCTTCAGGACAAAGGCCGTTGGCGCGACCCATTACCAGTGGTATCAGGTCACCCCCGAAGGTACGGAGGATCCCGTGGCGGGCGCCACTTCCAGCACCCTGACCCGAATCGCGAATCGCGATGATGACGGATGCATGTATTATTGCCGGGTCTCCAACGACAGGGGCGGCGAATTGGACAGCAACCGGGCACAGCTGTGCGTGAGGATTACCATCCGCAAGCAGCCAAGGTCCGTCAAGGTGGGCGAGGGGTATATCGCCCGGTTCACGGTGACCGCTGTCGGACATACGGACCTTCAGTGGGAACGTCAACAGCCCGGCTCCAGGGTCTGGGAAGAGGTGGAAGGCGCCGTGGAGGAAACATATTCCCTGCTCGCAAAACGCAGCGACACCGGCACTGTGTACCGATGTCGGCTGAAAAACAACACCTCGGTGAAGTATTCCTCCAAGGTCAAGCTGACCGTGACCGCCTCCACCATAACCATCCTGTCGCAGCCCCAGTCCATCGCGGTGGATCTGGGCCGCACCGCCACGTTCACAGTGGCCGCTCAGGGCGCCACCGGCTATCAGTGGCAATATAAGCCGGCCGGTGAATCCGACTGGACCGATGCGCCCGGTGACGATGCCTCGACCGCCGCCTATGCCGTGGCTGCCACCGTCGAGAATAACGGCAGCGCATATCGCTGCCTGTTATCCAACAGCACCAGCACCCTCTGCAGCGACGCGGCGCTGCTGACGGTGAGCGGCCAGGTCACCATCCTAAGTCAGCCCCGATCCGCCATTGTGAAGCAGGGCGACCCTGTCACGTTTGCTACAGAAGCTACATCCACCGTCGGATCTCCTGCCTATCAATGGCAGTGGTGCGAGCCTAACAGCTCCACATGGAACAATGTTGTCGGCTCCGCCGCCAACAGCTTGCAATTGTCCGCTGACGCCGGCATGGATGGCCGTTCCTATCGCTGCAAGGTGTCCAGCGGTGCAAACTATCTTTACACGGACACGGTGACGTTGACCGTCCTTTCCATCGTCTCCCAGCCGATTTCCGTCTACGTGCCGGAAGGTCAAACCGCCACCTTCACCGTGGCGGCAACCGGCGCCACCGGCTATCAATGGGAGAGCCGGAAACCTGATGAAACCGCGTGGTCTGTCGTGAGCGGCGCCACCTCCGCCGCCTATGCCCTGATCGCGGACCCATCGAATGACGGCTGTTCCTATCGCTGCAAGGTGTCCAACGGCACGCTCTATCTATACACCGATCCGGTGACGCTGACCCTTCGCACTGCGAAATACCGCGCCTTGCTTATCGGCGAAAACGACTATCCCGACAATCCCCTGAACGGCTGCGTCAACGATATGACCTCCATGGCGGGCATGCTCCAAGGGCTTTCCAACGGCTATGTCACGACCACGCTGCCCAACAGCACCAAAGATGAGATCCTCAGCGCCATCGGCACCGTCTTTGCGGACGCCACCGGCAACGACACATCCCTGTTCTATTATTCAGGGCATGGGTACGGCGCTTCATCCACGCCGAGGCATGGAGCTTTGGTCCCCGTTGACGAACAGATCATTACGTTCTCGCAGCTTGCAGACGCATTGGCTCAGACGAACGGCCGGGTGATCGTCATTTTGGACAGCTGCTTCAGCGGCGCCGCCATCAACAAGGCGGCCGGCAGCAACACTGATACGGACGCGAACCTGCAGGCCTACAACCAGGCTGTCATCGCCGCCTTCTCCGGCTACTATATGGCGCCGGACGGGACTGCGACCAGAGAGAGGACGACGAAAGCCGGCGAACTGGCCCAGAGCAAATTCATCGTCATCACGGCTTCGTCCCAAACGGAGACCTCCTATGATGGTTCGTTCGACAGCAGCTACGAATGGCAAGGCCTGTTCACCGCCGCCTTCATCCAGGGCATGGGCTGTACCTATCCCAACGGCGCCTATTCCGGATCCATGCCTGCGGATACGGACGGCAACGGTCAGATCACGCTCGATGAAATCTATACTTACGCCCATGACACGGCCATAGCCTGGGTGGATCACCAGCATGCTCAATGTTATGGATCTGCCGACGAAGTGCTGTTCTACCGTTGATGGCCCGGCAGTTTGTTGCTCCTGGATTTTTGTTCCGGTAAACCAACGTTATTTGGATCGCGCATCTTGAAAAGTGAAATTTTTATGATATAATCAGTTTGGTAGAGTATCCAGAAAATGGTATCTTGCTCTCTGGATACGCCCTATCGTATGGTTCTCAAAAAATAAGGAGGAAATACTGTCTCATGAAAGCAAAAAGGTTCCTTGCATGGGTCGTCACGGCGATGATGCTGCTGTCCTCTCTGGCGTTGCCCAGCTATCTGGGCGGTGCACAGGAGGCGGAAGCCCTGTCTCTTGAGGTCCCGGAAGTTCCCACTTTGGCCTCTTCCAAAACCCCTATTGCGAAGGATGACCCCGATGTAACCGAAACCAGCGGCAAATGCGGCAATAATCTTTACTGGAATTTCGATCCCTACTCCGGCGCACTGGTCATCACCGGCTCCGGAGAGATGTGGCCTTGGGATAGCTATTATTCCTGGAGAGATTATGATTACGCTGACCAGGTCCTGTCCATCACTCTGCCCAAGGGCCTCATCAACATCGGAGAGGAGGCCTTCGGCGATTGCACCGCTCTTAAGGAGATCACCCTGCCCAGCACGGTAAAGCGTATCGATTATGCAGCGTTCGAAAACTGCACCGGTCTTCAATCCATTACCCTGCCCAAGAGTCTCACCAGCATCTCTTCGTTGGCCTTTAGCGGTTGCTCGGCATTGAAACATGTTTATTTCGGGGGCACTGCGGCAGACGGGGTAAAGATCGCTATCGGGTGGGACAACAACGAATTGATCCACGCCACCTGGCATTATTCCAAACCCAACACCACCGCTCTCGCCATCAAGGTCCATCCCAAGAATACCCGTGTGAACGAAGGAAAGACCGCAACCTTCAAAGTGAAGGCAGCCGGCGCACAGGTCATCCAGTGGCAGTATAGAGGACCGGCTGATTCCGACTGGCGCAATTGGGGCCTCACGGGCGAATCTATCACCGTGCCGGGATCGTACGATTATGACGGGTACCAATTCCGTGCCGCAGCGTCTAACGGCTCGACCACCGTGTACAGCAAAGCGGCTACCCTGACGGTGAAGCTGGTCACCCTCGCCATCAAGACCCAGCCCAAAAAACTCATCAAGGTGAACGTAGGCAAGAGCTTCACCGTGAAGGTGAATGCTGTGGGCGCCAACCATTACACCTGGTGGTATAAGTGGGCCGATGAGACGTATTGGAGTGAATATGAGAGCGACTCGAATACCTTCACTCGCTATTGCTCCAATGCATCATGGTATGACGGCATGCTTGTCTATTGCGTCGTGTCCAATGATAGAGGCGACGAGATCGTGAGCGATACGGCTACCATCAGCGTGAACGTCGCCATCACAAAGCAGCCCAAGTCCGTCAAGGTGTACGAAGGCGAATATGCCATCTTCACCATAGCGGGCAGCGGTTATTGCGGCGATCCTTTCGGGGACGATGACGAGGATACCGGTATCCAGTGGGAATATCAGTGGCCCGGCGAAAAGAATTGGTATGTTCTTCCCGGCGGATATAATGACACCATCGGAATCTACGGATATACCGAATACAACGGGCTGAAGTTCCGCTGCCGGTTGTACAACAACAGCCAGTATAAATATTCCTCCACGGTGAAGATGACGGTCAAAAAGGAAGCTCCGAATCCTAAGGGCGCCAACCGCGCGCTGCTCGTGGGAGAAAACTGGTACAGCGGCTCGCCTCTGTATGGCTGTATGAACGACATGTACGCCATGGAGGGCATGCTGAAGGGGCTCAAAAACAAATTCTCCACAAAGATCCTGCCCAACAGCTCCAAGAGCCAGATCATCAACGCCATTCGCAATTCCTTCAAGGGAGCCACCAGCAACAGCGTGTCCCTGTTCTATTTTTCCGGACATGGCAGCACGGACTATAACGGCTCCATATGTGCTTTGGATTACTACATCTCCTTCAACGAATTGGCCTATGAACTGGCCCAGGTCAAGGGCCGGGTGATCGTGATCCTGGACAGCTGCTTCAGCGGCGCTGCCATCGACAAAGCAGCCGGCTCGGATAACTACCTTAAGGCGTATAACCAGGCCGCCATCAACGCCTTCTCCGGCTACTATATGGCGGAGGATGGCTCTACCACCAAGGAGAAGACGATGAAGTCCGGCGAACTGGCCCAGGGCAAGTTCATCGTGATCACAGCGTCGTCCCAGACGGAGACTTCTCACGATTACTTCTTTGACGGCTCCGGCTATCGGCAGGGCCAGTTCACCGCCGCTCTTGTCCAGGGCATGGGCTGCTACTATCCGAAAGGCGCCTATAGGGGCTATATGCCGGCCGATTACGACGGCAACCAGCAGATCACGCTTGGCGAAATCTATGATTACGCCTATACCACTGCCTTGGATTGGGAGGACACTCAGCACGCTCAGTACTACGGAAATCTCAACACCGTGCTGTTCCGCCGCAAATAAGCCAAGTCTACACAACCAACAAGGGGCCGCTGAAGAAGCGGTCCCTTTTTTATGGATTCGGTTCGTCCCCTGGCGTTATGCCCTGTGACCGCCGATCTGTGCGTTGCGCTCTTGGGCAGTGGCCTCGTCCTTCAGATCCATGCCCTTCAAAATGGCGTTGCCGCCGTATTTTTTGCGGATATCCAGCACCGCCTGTTGCGCCCGCTGCTCCCGCTGTCGCTTGGCTTCCCGGACCTGCCGGGCTTGCTCCTCCGCCTGAGGATCGGAGAACAGGTCCAGCTGCTCGCTCCGCCCTCCCACCGGCTCCACGCCCCTCTTCGTGAGCCGCCCTGCAAAAACCTGGATGCGGCGCACCGTCAACGTTGGGTCCACCACTCGGTCGAAAATGGCGGTCACTGCCTCGATGATGGCTTTGCCGGAAGCGGTGGGCTCCCGGAAGCGATGGCCGCCGTGGGTAGGTTTGGGCATGGGGCGGCCGTAGTAGTCGATGACGATCTCCCCGGCATAGGGCATGGCTCCGGCCAGGTTCTCCACGTCGTATCCCACGTAAAGCCCCGTCTCCCCCGCCAGCATGTCCTTGTTGATCAGGTCCATGGAGACGTTCTCCGCCATCTCCCGGGCGATGAGCCGAGCTTCGGCAAATGTATAGGGCCGCATGAGGACTTGGCCGCTGCACAGGCTTTTAGACTCGGGCGTATAGGCTTTGACGGCTTCCAACGTGCATGGTTCATAGCCCCAAGCGTGGTCGATGAGCAGTTCCGCATTCACGCCGAAGATCCTGTACAGGGTGTCCTCGCCGGTGAGAGACATGCGCGCCAAATCTCCCATGGTGTATATCCCCCGGCTCTCCAGCCGCCTTGCCGTGCCTCGGCCTATCCGCCAGAAATCGGTGATGGGCCGATGGCTCCACAGTTCCCTTCGATAGCTCAGCTCATCCAACTCCGCCACCCGAGCGCCGTGCTCATTGGGCGCGGCATGCTTGGCCACGATGTCCATGGCCACCTTGGCAAGATACAGGTTGGTCCCGATCCCAGCCGTGGCGGTGATGCCGGTCTCTCGAAGCACGTCCGCCATCATCCGTTCCGTCAACGCCCGAGGCGTCAGGGCATACGTCCTCAGGTACCGGGTCAAATCGATGAACACCTCGTCGATGGAATATACATGGATATCCTCAGGCGCCACGTGTCGAAGATAGATGCCATAGATCTTGGCACTGTAAGCCAGATATTTGCGCATCTGGGGCGGAGCTGTGATATATTCCGCCGCCAGGCGCCGATCCCCCTGCAGCTCGTGAGCGAAGGCGGAGCTGCCCTCCAGTTGATGGCGAGGCGCAGCCATCCTCCGCAGGGTGTTCACCCGGCGCATGGCTTCCTCCACCTCAAACAGTCGGGGACGGCCTGGAATGCCGTGAGCCTTCAGGGCAGGGGACACAGCCAGGCAGATGGTCTTCTCCGTACGGCTCCTGTCCGCCACCACCAGCAGGGTATCCAGAGGGTCCATACCCCGTTCCACGCACTCCACGGAGGCGTAGAAGGATTTTAGATCAATGGCCGCATACCAACGCTCGTCCATATCCGCGCCTCCTCTCCTTCTTCACAGCATACCACAATCCGGCCCCAGGGTACAACGTAAAATCCTGTAAACAGTCCCATGAAGGGATCCGCTTACAGGAGGAACGGGGCCTATGTGGAGGGGATCGTTTTATGAAAGGGCCTTGGTGATGGCGGCGAGCAGGTCCTCGTATTCGACGAAGGCGGGAAGCTGGGGATAATCGGCTTTGATCCTGTCCGTGGTACGAAAGAGGAATCCCGCCTTGCTGGCGAGGATCATGCCGAGGTCGTTGTAGCTGTCGCCCACGGCGATGGTCTCAAAGCCCACGCTCTGCAAGGCTCGGACAGTGGTGAGCTTGGAATCCTGGCAGCGCATGCGGATGTCCGTCAGCTCCCCGGAAGGCGAAACCACCAAAGAATTGCAGAAGATGGTGGGACGTCCCAGCTTTTCAAGGAGGGGTTTGGCAAATTCCTGGAAGGTGTCGCTGAGGATCACTACCTGAGCCCGATCCCGCAGCTCATCCAGGAACGTCCTGGCCCCGGGCAGGGGGTCTATCCTGTCGATAACGGACTGTATCTCCCTCAGGCCAAGGCCATGCTCCCTGAGGATATCCATGCGCCAGTGCATGAGCTTGTGATAGTCCGGCTCGTCCCGGGTGGTGCGCTTCAATTCCGGGATGCCGCTGACGCGGGAGAACTCGATCCAAATCTCGGGCGTCAGCACGCCCTCCATATCTAAACATACCAGATCCATATTACCACCTCTTTTGAACGGCTTTGTCCAATACGTATCGCAACATGTCCGAGCGTTCGATCACATCCCGATGCCGCACGGATCTGTCTCGGAGGCCCCGAAGGTTCTTTGGCATGGGTACGCCCGTGACGGCCTCCAGACGGGCCATAGCTGCAAACTCGTCGTCTCCCGCCTTCTCCCCCAGGGCCTCCAGCACCGCCGTCGGAAACTTATAGGGGGAGGCCGTGGACAGGATCACCACGGGAGCATGGTCCGGACAGGCCGCCTTGTACTGCTGGGCCGCGTCGTAAGCCACCGCCGTGTGGGTGTCCATCAGATAACCATACTGATGCCAGACCCGGCCAATGACCTCCTTGGTACCGACGTCATCGCAGCTGGCCGCAAAGAACAGACCGTCCAGCTGCTTTTTCAGGGAAGGCGGGACGGAATAGGCCCCTGTCCTTGCCAGGGAATCCATAAGCCCCGCCACCAGTTTGGCATCCTTGGAAAGCATGAACAACAGGCGCTCCAGGTTGCTGGATACCAGGATGTCCATGGAAGGTGAGATCGTCTTGTAGAAAGGCCGGTTCCGATCGTAGATGCCGGTGCGCAAAAAGTCGGTGAGGATATTGTTGGCATTGGAGGCGCACACCAGTTTGCCCACGGGAAGGCCCAGCGCCTTAGCAAAATACCCCGCCAGGATATCGCCGAAATTGCCGGTTGGTACCGCGAAGTCCACCGTAGCGCCCATAGGTATCCGACCCGCCGCCACCAGGTTTGCGTAAGCGCGGAAGTAATAGACCACCTGAGGTGCCAGACGCCCTATGTTGATGGAGTTGGCTGAAGACAGCCGCACCCCCTTCCCCGCCAGCAGGCCTTCCTGCTTCACCCGGGTAAATATGCTTTTGACGCCGGTCTGGGCGTCGTCAAAATTCCCGCGCACAGCCGACACGCAAACATTTTCCCCTTCCTGGGTGGCCATCTGGGCCTGCTGCACGGGGCTGACGCCGCCATAGGGATAGAAAACCATGATCCTTGTCCCGGGCACGTTCCGGAAGCCCTCCATAGCCGCCTTCCCCGTGTCTCCGCTGGTGGCGGTCAATATGAGGATCTCATCGGCCATGCCGCACTTTTTGCGGGCAGCGGTCATGAGCACCGGCAGTATGGACAGGGCCACGTCCTTGAAAGCGCTGGTAGGGCCTCGGAAGAGCTCTAACAGAACGTCTTCCCCCACGGCCACAGTGGGCGTCAGCTCGTCGGTCTCGAACTTGCCTGCGTAGGCCCGACGCACCAAGCCCTCCATCTCTTCCTCCGAGAAGGAGGGCAGCAGAGCTGAAAGGATCTTAACCGCCATATCCCAGGTGGAAAGGGGCAGCACCGCCCGCCAATCAAAGGCGATATCCGACAGGGACTTGGGGCTGTAGAGGCCGCCGTCCGGGGCTATGCCATCCAATATGGCCTGGGCGCTGGACGTCTGCAGGTCATCATTACGTGTGCTTTGATAGATCATATGGCTCCTTGGGCTTTTCGATCCGCTGATATGAATAAAAAAGCCTTGCATTTCTTTATGGTATATGATATATTGTCTGCAATTGAAAGTCAAGTGTTTTTCTGTCGCGGACATTCCGGACGAAGAGCGGAGAAAGGAGGAATGTGGGGATGCAGATTGGTTTGCTGGGCTACGGTACCGTGGGCAAAGCCTTCTATGCCCTGTGTGCGGAGCAGCCATCGCTGAACGTGAAGACGCTTCTCACCCGTCGACCCCGGGGACTCCCGTGTCAGGAAGTTATCTCGTTCGACGACATCCTGAACGACCCTGCCATTGATATTGTGGTGGAGCTGATCGGCGGCATTCACCCGGCTTATGAATATATCTCAGCAGCCCTGCGGGCGAAGAAACACGTGGTGACTGCCAACAAAGCCGTCGTTTGCGCCTATTATACAGAGCTGGTAAGTCTGGCCGCAGAGAACGGTGTGTGTCTTCGGTGCACCGCGGCGGCGGGTGGCGGCATCCCTTGGCTGAGCTCCATTGGCCGCGTGACCCGTATGGACCGGATCACGGCTGTGGAGGGGATCCTCAACGGCACCACCAACTATATCCTGACGGAAATGACCGCCCGTAACGCCGCCTATGGCGAGCTGTTGCAGGAAGCTCAGCAGCTGGGGTACGCGGAGGCAGACCCCACCGACGATGTGGAGGGTTACGACGCCCGGCGCAAGCTTGTTTTGAGCGCCAACCTGGCCTTCTCCGCCCTGCTGCAGGAGCGGGACATCCCCTGCATCGGCATCTCCCGCATGACGGTGGCGGACATCGCCTGGGCTCGCGAAAGAGGCCTGGTGTGGAAACTGAACGCCCGGGCCGAGCTAAAGAATCAAAGCGTGGCCGCGTTCGTATGCCCCACCCTCTTCCCCGCCGCCACGCCTGAAGCCCAGACCAACGGCAGCGCCAATCTGGTCTCTCTGTACGCCCAACGCATCGGCAAGCAAAGCTTCTCAGGCGCCGGCGCCGGCGGCTGGCCTACGGCGTCCAATGTTTTGGCGGATTGTCTTGCCATTGCTCCCGGCGCCTCATGTTTTTACAGCGATTGCCAGGTGACGCCTCTGCCCATAAACAACGGCAGCGACGTGAAAACCTGGCTGTTCCGCAGCTATGGCCGCTATGCCGTGCGCGAAGAAACGGCCACAGAGGCCCTGGAAGCCTATGCCGCCGTTTCTGAAGTGGATCACGGCGCTCTTCTGGCATACCTTCCCTACGGCATGCTGTGACATGCTGCTTGAATCGAAAAGGAGGAAAGATGATGAATCCCAGTTCTCGCTATTACCTGGTGGCAGCGGAGGTGCTGCCGGAGATCTTCTTGAAGGTGGCGGAGGCGAATCGGCTGCTGCGCGCAGGTGAAGTCGACACAGCGGGCGATGCCGCCAAGGCCGTGGGCATCAGCCGCAGCGCCTACTACAAGTATCGGGACGCCATCCAGCCCTTTACCGACATGACCACCGGCCATATCATCACCTTCTATGCCCTGCTGAAAAACCGCTCCGGTGTGTTGTCCAATGTGCTGTCGGTATTCGCCCGCTCCGGAGCCAACATCCTCACGATCAATCAGAGCATCCCCACCGATGGCTGCGCCGCTGTGACCATAGCGGCCGAGACATCGGGCATGACCTGCTCTCTGGAGTCCCTTCTGGCTGCTGTCACCGCTTTGGACGGTACGGTCCGGTTCGAGATCCTGGCAGGATGACGCTCGACCAGAGAGCTCAGGACTTTACCCCAACCTTGGTCATACCAGCAAAAAAGCCACCTGACGGTGGCTTTTTGTTTGTGTAAGAACGTACAAACGTAACGTGTTGCGGATGGGACGGTCGCTCACCCCATATGCTCCGCAAAGTCAATAGGCACGGTCAGAGCACGTTCTGCTTCGTTCAGACAAGTTTTGATCGCGTCCGTGTTGTTTCCTGCTTTTTTCAGTTCCTCTACTCTCGTGTACCACAGCGGTTTCAGGCAGCGATACAGCATCAGCGCCGAATCCTTTTCGATTTCCGAAAACCGATAATATTCGGAAGCGATTTCCAACGCTTCATAGATTCCGGAAACGCCATTGCTTTCTCGCATAAGGTAGTTGAGAAAGACGTCCCTGCCGCAGAGATTGAAATCATACACGCCGACGAATCTGCCCTCATCATCCAATAGAACATTAGACGCGTTGAGATCGGCCTGGAAAACGGAGGTTGGAAGTCTCTTATAAATCGGTTCAAGCGCTGTTCTGTTATCTGCCCATAAGCGCCAAATCCTTTCCGTCTGTTCCTTGAATCCATCCGGAAGTGTATCTGCGTATTCTTTCCATGCCATAGCATTTTCAAGCACTTCGTCTATCTTATCGCTGGGGCAGAACGTCTCGAACAGGCAGTATGCCGAAGGATACTCCGTATAATCTAAATGCTGAGCTGCGATTCTTGCCGTCATTCTCCAAATATCCTTCTTATACCTGTCATACAGCGCTTCATTTTGACCGAAGTCGTCCGAAAACCTGTCTTCGACAGGATGGAATGGCGCAAATTCTTCGGCATACGCTACGCATCTGTGTCCCCCGTAATCCACTATAGGGAAATCGCCCGATTTGCTTCTGAAGATCCTTGGGCAGTAGTAACCGAGCTTCCGATACTCCTCCACTGTTCTCTGCCAGACGTAAATCTTATCTGGGAATGTAAAATCGTTATCGGCAAGCTTTAGAACAACCTTGCCGACCGAGGCCATTTCGACGATAAAGGTTGCTCTGAAATCAGCGTCATCCCGGCTCGTATCGATCAGGTGAGTGGCAACCGGTGTATCATCAAAAAACAGTGAAAGTACGTTTTTGATCTCATGATTCATACGTCTTCCTCATATAGCGTGTATTATCGGGATGATTATACCATATCCTTTTGCGTGCTTCAATGTAGGAACCCTCTTATGCCTTGGTAGTCAAAAGAGGGTTCTTTGTTGGCGCGCCCGGAGGGGTTCGAACCCTCACTCACGCTCACTCAGGGTTCAGCTCTCAGGCCCCACCGGGGCCTGATTCACTGCCGAACCCGGTTCGAACCCTACCCTTGAAATGCCAAGCAAAAAAGCCACCTGTCGGTGGCTTCTTTGCTTGGCGCGCCCGGAGGGGTTCGAACACTCGGCTGCGGCCTCGCTCAGGGTTCGGCTCTCAGGTCCCACCGGGGCCTGATTCACTGCCGAACCCGGTTCGAACCCTACCCTTGAAATGCCAAGCAAAAAAACCACCTGTCGGTGGCTTCTTTGCTTGGCGCGCCCGGAGGGGTTCGAACCCACGACCTACCGGTTCGTAGCCGGGCACTCTATCCGCTGAGCTACGGGCGCATATGAGCGTTCCGAATTTGTCCGGAGCGCTTATTTATTGTAGCCATCCGGGGCCAAAATGTCAAGAGGAAAAATACGTTTTCCCACATGAAAATTGACGGTTCAGACGGTGCGATCTTCGGCCTGGTTGATGACCATGGCGATGCCGGCGTTCTTTATCATGCGGGAGCACATGACGCAGGGTTCCGCCTTTTCCAGGGGCTTGCCGTTCTCGAAACCGTAGAGGTACAGGGTGGAGCCCAGCATCTCGTTGCGGCTGGCGGAGATGATGGCGTTGCACTCGGCGTGGACGGCCACGCACTTCTCGTACTGCTCCCCGTGGGGGATGCCGTGGGCCTCCCGCCAGCAGACGCCTACGTCGCAGCAGTTCTCGTCGCCCCGAGGAGCACCGTTGTAGCCGGTAGCCACGATCTCGTCGTTCTTGACGATGACGGCCCCGTACTGCCGCCGCAGGCAGGTGGACCGCCGTGCCACCTCCGCCGCGATGTCCAGATAGTATTGCCGCTTGCTGACCCGTTCCATAGTGATCCTCCAAAGATGTTTTGTTTAGTATAGCATACAGCGTTGGTTCGTGGCAAGGTTTACCGCTTTTGCCCCTGGATCAGATTCTTGTAGAGGCGGACGGCGCCGGGGAGGCAGTTGTATTCGATGTTCTCGTTGGGGGCGTGCATGCCGGCCATCTGCTCGGGGCCGTAGATCACGGGGGCGAAACGGACGCAGTTTTTAAAGTACCGCTGATAGTAGCGGGCGTCGGTGGCGCCGGTGACCACGTAGGGGATGGCGGGCAGGCCCGGGAAGGTCTCCTGTATGGCGGCCTCTACGGACCGGAAGGCTTCGCCCTGGATGTCGCAGGAGGGCGAGAAGTCGTCGCTGTGGACCACGGTCATCTCCAGGTCGTGCTTTTTCGCCAGCTTTTCGAGGATGGCCAACGTCTCCTTCTCCCCCTGGTGGGGGATGTACCGGAGGTTGGCGCTGACGGTGGCGGACCGGGGCAGCACGTTGAAGGCCTCCGAGCCGGAGGACATGGTGAAGGCCACGGTGGTCTTCAGCATGGCGGCGGCGGTGGGGCTGATGGCGGGCAGGGCCGCCTTGAGGAGGGGCCCGAAGAGCCACAGGTTCCCCAGCAGGAGCTTCAGGGGGAAGGAGCCATAGGCGCTGAGGCGACTGAACATGGCGCTGACCTCGGGCAGCAGCTTCTTTTTGAATGGATATTTGTTCACGTCCAGCACGAAGGCGGAGAGCCGGTCGATGGGGGTGTTCTTCCCCGGGGCGCTGGCGTGGCCGCCCTTGCCGCGGGCGGTGAAGGTCACGTCGGCGTTGCCCTTCTCGAACATGCCCACCAT
>JAEEGL013165896.1_pt1 | contig 30206 bp, 25 predicted proteins | sample 9134231 | NCBI WGS metagenome assembly JAEEGL01 (sample SAMN16246548, study PRJNA631951) | gut metagenome | biome: gut microbiome; feature: rumen; material: fiber-attached | host: Bos | place: Iran: Karaj | collected 2018-10 | reverse complement strand
GTAAAGGACGGGGAATTAAAGAAATTCACCCTGACTTTGGGCGATCTTACTGATGAGGAGCGCCGCATCATCCTTGACGGCTGCCTCATTAACCATAACCGGGTCTGACACCGGTTAACACACAAACACAGACGGCGCCCGGGGAAATCCCCTGGCGCCGTTTCATTTGTTATATCACGTCTCCAGATCAAATTCTATGGACTCTATCTTACTGCTGTCTTCATCCTCGAAGGTTACCGTCATAAGATACTGGAAACTGTTCTTCCTGTAAAGATCCAGGACTATTATGCCGTCATCATCATTTTCTGCGGGATGGTCAAAATCATAGGCGGTGATACCGAACTGGGCTATAAGCTTACCGATATCGTCAGACAAGGCCATGATGGCGTCCATCTGCTTTCCGTGCATCTCATCTATATCTTCATAGTCTTCCACGTCATCGGCAGCGGCTTCCTTGTCGCCTTCCTCGTATTTCTTAAAGTAGGAGAAGCGCACATCATTGATCTTATTACCCATCTGCTTTCCTGCGCTTTCATAGCTCGTGACCTTTTCCTGTACCATGGCTTCTTTGGTGGAGGTTACGCTAACATCGATACTGTAATTCTCACCGATGGTTGCTTCCGCATACCAGTCATCTCCGTCCCAGCTGCCCTTGGTGACATCGTGGTTTTCACCGTCATCCACTTCTTCTGCCACCTCTTCAACAGCATTCTCGCTTACTTCCTCTTCTTCCTCCTCTTCTTCCTCTTCCTCTTCTTCCTCTTCTTCCTCTATTTCCTCTTCCGGGATAGTGTAGGTAGGAAGTTCGTTCTCTATTTCCTTATCTCCGCCTTCTACTTCGCCCACGGTTTCGGGATCCGCTTCTTCCTCTGTAGATGGCTCCTCTTCCGCCACAGTCTCAACCTTCTTCTCTCCTATCCAGTCCGCGGCCCCTGCTTCCATACAGCCTCCGAGACAGGGTATTATGAGAAGCAGTACCGATAAGAGGATAGGGATACTGTATCTATTCTGCTTCACCGTAGAATCTTTCCTTGAAGAATGTTTTCTCAGCCTCGTGCTTTTCATGCTGACGTTTCTCCTGCTCAGACTCCTGCTGTTCATGGGCGCCCCGGATCTCTTCGTTAAGAGACATCATCTTGGCATCCAGATCCGATACCATCTCCGCGCATTCGAACAGCTCCCGCTTGATATGCTCAGGGGCATCCCCCTCGTATTTATAGTTGATCTTATGCTCCAGGCTGGCCCAGAAATCCATTGCAACCGTACGAATCTGAATCTCCACCTTTGTATCTACCACACCGTCGGAAAGAAAGATCGGAACGGTAACTATCATATGATAGCTCTTGTATCCGCTTTCCTTTGGATGCTTGATATAATCCTTTATGGACAGCACGTTTATATCGCTCTGGTTGGCCAGTATCTCCGCCACTCTGTAAATATCCGATGTGAAAGAACAGATAACCCTTACGCCTGCTATATCATTGACGTATTTCACCATATTCTCAATGGTGGACTCATAACCCCTGCGCTTAAGCTTCTTAACAATGCTCTCCGGAGTCTTTATCCTGCTCTTCATGTGCTCTATGGGATTATATTGATGAACATGCTGAAATTCATCATTTAAGATGGCAAGCTTGGTACCTATCTCCTTAAGGGCCGAATTGTACAGCAGGATAATGGTTTCCCAGCTGTCTACTCCCTCATAATTCATCTTTTCTTTTTCCATGTTTGTTTCCTGAATTACCCTCTGCAAATTTAGCGCGCTAAAGAGGCGCATTTGATGAAATTATACCATGACCGGGGCCCTGTTTGCAAATTCCCCAAGCCCTCCGACTCTGTAAAGTAGACGTTGGCAAATTCATCTTTCAGATAAACTCGTAGAGGGCTGACGTCTCGGCTCATCTATTCTTTTTTCCTGCTTGATTACGATTAAATCATGGACGGATGCTCTGTCAAGGGTGCTTCGCACCATCTCCGATGGCATGCCCTTGACAGAGCATGCCGTGCCATGATTATGGTTAATCAAGGCAGAAAAAGGATTTTATTGGCATCCAACCATCGCAAGCATTGTTCTATGTATTGCTCCCGATGGGCCATTTAACTTTGTCAGATGTCCCCGGACCGGATATTCATATCCCTTTCCTACCTTTTTGGGTACCTGTCCGGCCATCAGTATTTCTTTTTGAATTTCTCGAACTTTTTTCCCCTCAAACTCCGGCGACTTCAGCTTCACTGTCACGTCGTCGATACGACCGCTACATTTCTTTGCCAGTATTTTCGCCAGATGATTTCCGCCTTTTATACTCCAGCATGTGTGGTTATGCTTCATCCGTCTGGCGATAACGCTCCACACATGATTCTCCATCGTCCCCATGTTTCGGTAGACAATTCCTTCCGGAGGATCAGGTAACGATAGCCCTCTCTCTTGATAGGGTAGTAAGCCGTCCTTGTTGTTTTCAAAGTATTTCAACAGTGTGTCGACTTTTTCGATTTCTTCATCTTCCGTTAAGCTGTTTCTGTATGTCTCGAGAAAATCAAACATCCCTTCCACATCACACTTGTCCAGGTATCTGCGAACTTCTTCTGCCGCCTCCACATGTGGGATGTTTTCCCTTATTGCTTTATTTCGATGGAATGGATCCAACTGAAAGATGGTATCAACTTCACTGATGTTTTTCACCCATTCCGCTCCATCGGCATTCATAAGCCTTACATCAATCTCTGCAGTGTCATATACCTCTGCTATAGCTGCCTCTCGATATCTCTGAAATTCCCTCGAGGAGGAAATCCCGGCAACCACAACCTTATTATCAAGCGCGTATCGGTTTTTCCCTATTTCCTTCCATCCATCATAGGCGATCCCTACCTTGATCTCTGCTTTCTTTTTCTTCTCATTCTGCAGTCGTACATAAACTCCATCCGTTTCTTCAAACAGGACCGGCGTTTCTTTCTCGCCCTGGATTATTCCTGATCTGCGTGCATTGACGAGAGATTCCTCATCTTCACACACCTTTCTTCCCAGTTCTTGTATGACATTCCACACACCCATGGCACTTATGGTTTGTCCCGTCATTTCCGTAACCTTTGCGGCGCATTCTCGATAAGACATCTCAGTGATTCCCATCACCAATTGTTCTGCCATGTTTTCCGATATCAGGCCTACTGATGGAATCTTAAGTTGCTCATCCAAGAGGAATACAAACTTCTCTGTTCCATCTTCCCTGGTTGTTTTATATACTCTTCGTTCGTACTCCACTTCACCGTAGACAGTCTTGACTGAAGTTTTACGTAGGCCTTTGTGACGGTATGCCTTCTTATCCCTGGTTTGCATCAGATATTCGTCATACCTTTCAAGGAATTCTCTGGTATACTCCTGTCCCCATTGGCAGATCATCTGAAACGTTTTCTTTTCAAACTCCTTGAACGTAATCCCATCTTCGGCTAACATAGTACTCATCATACAGACTCCTTTGTATTTTTTTCAGCAAACTTAATACTAAAGTTTATCTGTATGATTGGGAAGAGATTTTTCTCTTTCCTTTATTATTGCCAATTATAATTTTACTCTATGGTTAGGTTCAAAAAATTTTAAGATTTTCTTAAAAAATAAGCAGGGTATTTCCTCATCTGTTCCAGAATAATATCGTATACCCGTTCCCTGATCTCATCACTGTATCCCCGCGCTTTATCAATAAGGCTTTTTACATCCTTTTTGGTAAAAGAAAACCTTATATTGGAGCCATATAGCTTTTCTGCGAGCTCCAGCTGCTCATCAAAGGAATCACAGATGGTTTTTGCCTTTGCTTTCGGAATAAGTTCAAAAATGTCTCTGCCCAGAGGGTAATCCAAGGACGTATCCGCGAGCAGGGCTGCCCCGTTATCGTAAACAGGGCATAAACGGTAATGGTTTTTTCCATCTGTCAGAATTGAAATGTTATGTGTGTGGCGGTCTTCATTCAGGAATAATGCGTCTATGGCAAATAGTTTGCTCATATATATTCCGAAACCGTGGATCCCGCAAACCCTTTCTACCTGTTCTACAAGGTATGCCAGTCGTGCCTCATGAGAAGATATTGAAAAAATACTCTTATAAAGCCCTATGCCATAAATTGTAGAAAACAGTCTTTCTAAAGTAATTACCTGCCATCCATCGGAGAAATCCCTGCTTTTACAGCCGTGAAAGATTGTGGAATCATAAAGGATCTCTTCAGGTTCATATAGTATAAATTCACTATCCTCCAGCGTTGAATGGATCAGAAGATTTGATACGAGATATTCCGATAATCCTTCATAGCCAAGATTATCTGCCTTGTACCATATTCCCTGATCTTCCCATTTCAACTGGTTTCCCTTAGAAGATTTCCGGTTTTCCTGTATCAGGTTATCACCAAATAATTCAACCATCTTATCTTTCAATCCTTATCCAAAAATGATCATCTGCCATTCTTCCGCCGGTTTTTTCAATTATCATAATAGGATCATAAAAAGGAATATCCAGCCTTTTAAGCTCCAGCTTTAATTTGTCACGGCTTTCCGGAAAGCATCGGGATCTTATGAAGGATTCGTAGTCATCGAAGCTGGGTTCGGTATTTCTTCCAAAAGCCCGGAATAAAAGGTTGTCAGTATAGTTTTTGATCCTGACTTTCCGGATCACTTCATCCACATCGATTATGGTACATACCATATTTTCATACATGTAAAACAGCCTCAGCTTAAGTCTGTCTGATGGGATTTCAAGCTTTTCCGGAATCTCATTATCTCTTTTAAGCAGTTCCGCAAGGGTCACTATCGGCCCGGTTATTTCCTTTTTTCCGCTTTCCCATCGTTCTACTGTAGGGACAGAGCAGCCGGCAAACCCAGCAAATTCTCTTTGTGTCATTTTGAGGGTCTGTCTTAATGCTTTTATTTCTTCACCCGTAATGGATTTAGCGATCACATATTTAATCATTTATTATGGACCCCCGCTTTCTCAACTTATAATGATCCTTTTTTATCCTAAATATTAGGACAATTAAAATATACCATTATTTTAATGGTAAAACAACCATATTTTGCCTTTAAAATAATGGTATGACTTTTTGATGAGACAGATTAAATTACGGTCATTCCTTCAGAGATCTTATGACCGTAAAGACATCCCTGTGCTGCAGCTTTCTTGGCTCGAAACGGATGATGTTATAAACGAGCTGCATTACAAGCCCGGCACCGAAGGTGCTGATAAGGGTCCCTATTCCTATGGGTCCCCCCAGAAGATATCCGAAAAACAGGACGAGGGCCCACAGAATGACCTCTACTATCCCTATCGGTATCCTGGGCATCCTTTTTCCCAGACCCACCAACAGTGCATCTCTCGGGCCGCAGCACTGCTCAGCACTCATATATATCCACATACCGAGGGCCATAAAAACAAATCCTACGAGCATTATGCCTATCCCCAGCCAGAGATTCTTGTTTTCCGGAAATTTGTTCAGATAGTTAAAGGCCTGGACAAAATTCCCCGTAAGCAAGGCGTCAATTATAGTCCCGAAGCCTATTTTTTCTTTTAAGAGGATATCTATAAATAGAATGGTGACAGCCATTATGGTCATGGATATCCCGTAATTAAAGGGAGTATGGGCGGCAATTCCCATCCCGAGACAGTCCCAGGGCGCCAGTCCGATATTTGCATAAATGGTCAGATGCACTCCGAAGGAAAAAACGATAAGCCCGGCTACTATTTTCAGCCATTCCAGGATAACGGTCTTTTTCATTTTTCCGGTTTTACCTGTCGTGCTGGATAAACTCCAGCTCCACTCCGTTGGGATCCTGCACAAGGATATTCCGGAACTTAAGCTTTGGCACGTAAGCAGGCTCTGTCAGGCATTTCACACCATTCTCCACAAGCTTTTCGTAGAGAGCATCCACGTCTTCGCAGGAAAAGGCAAGATGCCGGAAAAGCCCTTTAGTCCTTGAATCGGGGTGCATTTCACCAAAGTCATCCGTATAAGAGATCAGCTCAACCTTCGTACCGTTCTCCGCTTCGAAGTAATGAAGCTCATGATCTCCCATATTCACGGTCTCAAGCTGCTTTAATCCCAGTATCCTTCCGTAGAAATCCTCGCTTTTCTTCATGTCTGTCACATTGATCGTGATATGATCTGCTTTCATAAATATCCTCCTAACAGCTCCGTTTCCCTCACTTGTTTTCGCTGTTTTTCAAGCAATTTCTGTCTCTGCCCGTGCCTTATTTGTTCTCTTTTACGGCATTGAATTCTTTTAGTAATCTGGCTCGGTAACCCGGGTCATCCATGGCCTTCCAGACATCACTATCGCGGTTGTTTTCATGAAGCCAGGAATACAGGGCATTTATTTTCTCTTCTCCTTTTTCTTCCCAGTATTTTTCGGTTGAGTTTCTGTCTAGGATTTCCAGCTCATCAAGCAGAAGCTGGTGCTGGGTCGTGAAATCACTGGTGAATGAAGCTGCATCTGTATATATATCCTTAAGGGCACTGTTTTCCATGGCGGCCTCCTTTACTCTGGGGTTATTCGGGTCACTGAGCATCGCAAGCTCTAAAAGAAGCTCACGGTCTTCGTCTTCATTATAGGAGTTATTGAGATACTGTTCAAGAGCCTTATCCAGCTGGATAGGATGATCGCTTGTATGATTCCATAATAGGATGATCGCTTGTGGACATAAAGATGTTTTGTTAAAATTAAAATACTGAAACATCTGGAGATTATAAGGCGGAATAAGAATGAAAAGAAATATGATCACAATTATCATAGTGGCACTAATAGCGGTTTTTACTTCCGGCTGTAGCGGGAAGGAAACGGCCGCTTTAAGCGGGAAGGAAACCGGAGGTCTTCCCGCATTCAGTGTGAAGGGGGAAACGGATCTTCCGGGTAATTTCTTCCTGTCATTTGCATACAGCAGAAACATCATCATGTTGGATGCTAAAGGTAATATGGTGTGGTCAAAACACGAAGAGCCCCTGAAAGAAGGATCTCCCACTGGTTTTTGGGATTTCAAGAAGCATGTGGTAAACGGGAAAACATATTACAGCTATCATGATCAGACAGGCACTTATGATGATTACGGACTAGCTGGATTTGCCCCCGGAGAACGTGTGATCCTGGATGAGAGCTTTAATGAGATCAAACGGATAACATTTGAAGAATCTGATACGGTGGAGAAGGGACATCCGCTTGACGGGCATGATTTTCTCATGATAGACCCGGATCACTATATTCTGTCCGGCTATATAAAGGAAACTGTTTATAATCATCCTGATCATCCCGACGGATCAAGTGTGGTTTGTTCGTATCTTCAGGAGGTGAAGGACGGAAAGGCTGTATGGGACTTTAAGAGTACGGATTATCCGGAATTATACTCATTGGTAGTGACGGACGCGGTAGAAACCGCAGATGATTTTGCCAATGAAAAAACAGATGCTCCTGATATCATTCACTTTAACGCTATGAGGCTTGATGATGAAGGGAACCTCATCTGCTCCTTCCGGCATATCAGTTCTATCCTGTGTCTTGACCGCAGCAGAAAAACCGATCAGATCAAATGGAAGCTTTCGGGAGCCGGTGATGATTTCGGGCTGAAGGAAGACGAGAAGACTTCATGTCAGCATTATGTGACTGTTGACGGAAGTTCAGTCATGGTATTTGATAACGGAAACCGTACTAAAGAGACGAAAATACGTATCTACTCGCTTGACGCTGAAAAGAGGTCTGTTTCTTCGGTAAAGACTTTGAGAGTCGACGGTAAATTTTCATCGGCTTGCGGGGATGTTCAGCATCTCTATGATGATACATACATGATAGGCTGGGGAAAGACGGATAATGATGCTGTATGTATGTCAGTATACGATTTTTCCGAAGATAAGGAACTGATGTCCGTTACCCTTGAAAATCCTAAGAATTTTACCTACCGCTGTGTATATTATGATTGATGGGGGAAGTCTGTAACGCTTCAGCAAAGAAGAGTTATCATAAATAATCCCTTATTTCTTTTTGAAAAGCTTTGATAATCCGGAGAAAAGGCCTTTTTTCTTAGGACGGTCTTTTTCTTCGGATCCGGGTATGCTGTTTTCGTCGACTGTGCGGGAGCGGTCTCCGGCGGGATCCGGTGCGGAGGCTTCTTCCTCAAAGGTTGAGCCGTCCCCGGCGTTAAAGAGCTTCCGGATTTCTCCCACATAGTAAAGTGAGCCGAAGGCGCAGATCACATCGCTTTCATCCGCCTGGGAAAGTGCCATGCGGACTGCGGTCTGCAGGGTGTTGCAGGGGGTGGCCGTAATGCCGGTATTTGTATGTATGAACTGCGCCAGTTCCCCGGCGGGAAGGGCACGGTCCGAATGGGGCGCTACGGTGAAGAACTTCTTTGCGAGATGCATCACCTGTCCGGTCATCCTGTCATATTCCTTGTCAGCAAGAACGCCCATTATAAACATGATCTTCTGCTCTTCGCCGAACCGCTCTTCAAGGCTGCGGGCAAGTACCATGGCCCCCTCTTCATTGTGGCTTCCGTCTACCACCACGGTGGGGTTTTTCCTTAATATCTCAAATCTTGCGGGAACCCGGGTGTTAAGAAGTCCCTTTCTCATGGATTCGTCGCTTATATTGTCATATCCCCGGGTATAGAGGATCTTTGCTGCGCCCACGGCAAGGGAGGCATTTCCAACCTGATAGGCTCCGGGAAGCCGAATCTCCAGATCCTTAAGCCCCGGCAGGTCGAAGGTCTGTTTTTCTTCGGAACTTTCCTTTATCTTTCCGGGCATTATGGTCCTGTGGAGCCAGGCCTTTCTGTCCTTGCAGATGGCGTCAAATACTGCTTCCACTTCGGGAGTCTGGGGGTACATCAGCACATCCCCGTTGGGCTTTATGATCCCGGCCTTTTCAAAGGCGATCTGTTCTAAGCTTTCTCCCAGCACCTCCATATGGTCATAGCTTATGGTGGTGATTATGGCGAGATCAGGCGTGTCTATGATATTGGTGGCGTCCAGCCTGCCGCCCAGACCGGTTTCCAAAACCACCACGTCCACTTCCTGTTCTAAAAAGTACAGGATCGCCATGGCCGTAAGGATCTCGAATTCCGAAGGATATTTGAACCTGTCCCGCTTCATGTCCTCGGCACGTTCTTTAACGATGCCGGTAAGGAAGCCGAAATCATCATCCGTGATATCGTGAACGCCTTCCGTCATGGACAGAGTGCGCATTCTTTCAGTGTATTTTTCAAGATGGGGAGAGGTGTAGACACCTACTTTATAGCCGCTCTCCATAAGGATCCGGCTTAAAAAGGCGGCAGTAGAGCCCTTGCCGTTGGTGCCTGCAATATGTATGAATTTCAGCTGATCCTGGGGATTCCCCAGACGGTTCATGAGCTCTGTAATGGAAGTTAGGTCAAAGGGCTCCCGGCCGTCCTCAATGGTACGGGGTGAAAATTTCGGAACCCTGTCTAAGTATTCCACTGCGCGTTCATATGACATTTCCTGCATAAAAAAAGATAATCCTCCATAGCTATGTAAAACTTGTAATCTCAGTTTCTTTTTTGATCAGGGCAAAACCGGTTACGGCAGCAGTTCCGGGACCGATCTGCTCTTTTTTAAGATCGAGCATCCCGGTACGATTATGGCCATTATCAATATGACATTCACCGGTATCATGACAACCTCTTTTAAGAACCTGACAGAGAGCACGGCCCATACGCCTCCCTTGCCGTAGAGCATGGAAAGCCAGAGGGAATTAAGGAGCATATTTACTAAAACGGTATTTATCAATACTCCGACAACTACCCGGAATAAACCGGGAGAGCTGCCGTCCTTTTTATGCAGACAGAGACCGAATATCACGCCTGTAAGGGCGCCCGAAAGGGTGAACCCGGGAAAATAGGGGCCGGTGGGCCGTATAAGGAATCCGCCTATATCCCCGGCTGCGCCCACAACAGCAGCGGCTCCCGGGCCCAAAAAAGCACCGGCAACAGCTATGGGAAGGGTGGAAAAGCGGATCTCCAGGATATCCGAAATCGCGATCTTAAAAAAACCGGAGATGATGGCTATTGCTGTCAGCATTCCAGCCACGGTCAATGTTTTAATATTTTTTAAACCGGACATATCTACCTCGTCGTAATCTTATCTTTTCTGCGCTACACAGGTTCCGCCCACGGATATAAGGGAACCTCCCTCGGAAACCTTGATGGCTGCTGCGGATTTCAAAGCGCCTTTATTGCCGTCACCCTGGGCGCCGATATTCACGGTGTCCGTGATGTTTCCCGAGGCGTCCTTTGCTGTAACTGAACAGGCTTCATCTGCCATGCCCACGGTGTATTCCCCGGCTTCCACCATGGTGTCCACACCGTCTACCAGCTTATAATAGGTAACGCCCTCTAAGTCGGTAGAGCGCATATTCACATCATCCACATTGGGCGGGTGCTGCACTTCCGTGCCGTCCCTTCCCTTTCCTCCGATACCGGCTGCTCCGGTGCCGAGGATGTGGGCCAGGTTGTCATTTTCGGCGATACTGTCTTTTCCGCAGGCAGAAACCGATAAGACTGCGGCAACTATAAGTAAGATGAACACTGCCTTTTTCATAATATTCCCACCTCCGTCGATTTATCCATTATAGTTTTTATTTGGCAACACTTCAAGAGAAATAAAAAGACCGTGAAGGGCAACAATTGCAAAAGGTCTATTTAAAAAATCGGGAGAATGATTTATAATATTGAAAGTGTCGTTTAGGGCATGAAAAACGGCAGACCAAAGGGGTCTGCTGAATAAATATTATTGGGAGGTACTATGGGATTAATCAGAGCAATAGGTAATGCAGCAGGCAGTGTTCTTGCGGATCAGTGGAAGGAGTATTTCTATTGTGACTCCATAGACGAGACCATTCTCGTTGTTAAGGGAAGCAAGAGGACAAGCGCAAAGAGGACGTCCTCCAATACCAAGGGTGAGGACAACATCATCACAAACGGTTCGGTTATCGCCATCAACGAAGGACAGTGTATGATCATCGTTGATCAGGGTAAGGTGGCTGAGGTCTGTGCCGAGCCCGGTGAGTTTACGTATGATGCATCCACAGAGCCGTCTATTTTCAGCGGAAATCTTGGAAAAGGCATAATCGATTCCTTTAAGAACGTGGGTAAGCGTTTCACCTTCGGCGGAGATGCTCCCAAGGATCAGAGAATCTATTTCGTAAATATCAAGGAGATAATCGGAAACAAGTATGGTACGGCAAGTCCCGTGCCCTTCAGAGTAGTAGATAACAATATCGGTCTGGACATCGATATTTCCGTTAAGTGCTTCGGTGAGTATTCCTACAGGATCACGGATCCCGTTCTTTTCTACACCAATGTATGCGGAAATGTTACAGACGAGTATGCAAGGGAAGAGATCGACTCCCAGCTGAAGTCAGAGCTTCTTACAGCCCTGCAGCCCGCTTTCGCACAGATTTCCGCAAAGGGCGTGCGTTACAGCGAGGTTCCCGGACACACAAATGAGATCGCAGACGCATTAAATGAGATCCTTTCCAAGAAGTGGTCCGAGCACAGGGGAATAAGCATTGCCTCCTTCGGTGTTTCCTCCATCAAGGCTGATGAAGAAGACGAGAAGATGATCAAAGAGGCACAGAGGAATGCCATCAACAGGAACCCCAACATGGCAGCAGCTACTTTGGTCAGCGCACAGGCACAGGCTATGCAGGATGCAGCCAACAACCAGGGCGCAGGCGGCGCTATGTTCGGTTTCGCAGGCATGAATATGGCTCAGAACGCAGGCGGCATGAACGCAAGCCAGCTCTTCGGCATGGGCGCAGCACAGGGACAGCCGGCTCCCGGAGCAGCTCCCGCACCGGCTCCTGCAGCAGCACCGGCAGCAGCTCCCGCAGCAGGCGGATGGACCTGCCCGGACTGCAATACCCAGAATACGGGCAAGTTCTGCACCAACTGCGGAAAACCCGCACCGGCACCGGCTGAGAATGCAGGGTGGTTCTGCCCTGACTGCGGTACAAAGAACGAAGGTAAGTTCTGCACCAACTGTGGTCATCCGAAACCGTAATATCCGGTCAGTTAAAAACATCCCCGGGAACGGTATATGTTCCCGGGGTTTTTTTCACGATAAAGCCGTCACAGGTTCAGAGGAGGATAAATAATTGAGAAGGACATTTTTTTCCATATTGCTTGTATTACTGCTTTTTATTTACCCTGCCTGCAGCGTAGTCAACGCATCTGAAACCGTACTCCTGGGAGAGGACGATTACGATGAAGAAGATGACGACGATGAAGATGACGACGATGAACATGACGACGATGAAGATGACGACGATGATGACGACGGCGATGATGACGATCCTGAAGAGGAGGATCCTCTGCCCGATGATCCCGCGCCCTACGAGACAGTAGAAGTCCGTGGTTATAATTACGGCTATGATGAGGGAAAGAAGGACGGTGTTACTGACAGCGGCTTAAGCAGTAACAGGCCGGGACAGAGGGCCTATCAGGTGAACGACCCGAAGAGCCTTTATTCCAACATAACAGACCCGGAAAGAACGGTAAGCGATAATGACAGGATCGGCTATCCCAGGCAGTTCCTGCCGGTTTCCGCTGACGGGCTCGATGCCTATCTCACCTACGCGGAAAAATGGAAGGAAGGCTACAGGGACGGTTACAGCTACGGCGTAGGAGATGGAGCGGAAGACAGCTGGTATGAGAAGGGCTATGCCTTCGGCAGCCTCGACGCTAAAAATGACATCTATGACCCGGATACTGAGCACGGGGAAGATGACAGGATGGTTCAGAACGGCTATTATGAGCCGGATTATGAAGACAGCCTCTATAATACCCTGAAGGGAAAATACGGAGACGCTTACCGGGCAGGTTATGATGCGGGCTGGAAGGACGGTTTGGACAGCTTAACCAATGGGGTGGATTACAGCGGGACTGATTTCGATCCCTGGAGGGTTACCAACTGTCCCACAGACTGGGAAACGTCGGACCGCTTAGTGGTCCAGACGGACCTGGCCCTTACCAATGCTTATTTTTCGGTGGAAGAGGATTCCTTCATGAATTATGAGGGAGATGATATCAGCGGATTTGCGGCTGCTTTTTCGCCTTTTGCCTGGTATTTCGCTGAAGACAGCACCTATATCCGCGACGGAGAGGTGATAAACAGGAAAGATGAGGCCATGATACAGGGGGTGAACACCGGGATCACCGACAGCGAAAACTGGCTCTACCGGGCGGTGGATGCCGGAGAGGGCCTATATCTCCTTATCCGCTACAGGGTGGGGAAAATGGAAGACTACCGGGATTTCAAGGTCCGCCGGTTTTATTATACGAGAGAGAACGGTGACAGCGGCGCCCTAAAGAGGGACTGTGTAATTGACCACATCAATAATTACTATAACGGGAATGAGCCTGTTGTGTCCCATGATTCCAGAAAGATCGTTGACATGGACAGGAAGATTGTCGACGGGGAAGAAAAGATCAAGAAGAACACCAAGGGCAAGCGCCGGGAGATCTGCGCCGAAGCGGTGTTAGTACATTGGGAAAAGGGCAAAGCTGCCGAGTTTCTTGGAAAAATCGGGCTTAAAGCCCTTGCAAAGAACAATGTCCACGCCAGTGTTTCCGGCGATAATATGCTATACCTTGGAGACCGCTATATTAACGGCAGCGAGATGGAGAAAAATGACCGCTATTACAAGGTTTCCAGGGACGAGTCCGTAGATGACAGCGGGGAAAGGAAGGAAAATCTTGAAAAGGTGACCTTTGCCGGCACAAAGTCTATTGGAAAGCTTTCAAAAGAAGATAATGAGCAGTATTCCGGTGAAAGCCCTTCATTTACCCTTAAGATCAGGGGCTTGGATAAAGAGATTTCCGGATATAAAAATAAAATAAATACCGCCCTTAAGGATCAGGTCTTCAATTTTGAGATAGCCCGATTAAAGATTAGCAGAAATGATGAGGAAGAGACAGAAGAGGAGTACGCTTCCTATTCAAAGCTGTTTACCATGGAATCAAAGGTTGCTTCCAGGGTGGCAGAGCTTAAGCCCGAGGCTCCCAGGCGCAGCGAGTATGAGGATTATGAAAGCTTCATGGAGGCCGTGAAGCAATACAACGAGGGTGTAAAGGCATTAAATGCCTACTATGCTTCGAAGGAATTTAAGACCGGTTTCTTAAAGGAATTACAGGAAGCAAGGAAAAAGTATATGGAGGAATACAGGTCTCTTGTGTCGAAATACGGCAGCAAAATGAACGGCTACGGTAAATACGTCACGGAGAACATCCTTCCCGGGTATGTGGATTACAGTTATAAGAAGAAGTATTCCGAGGATTATTTTAAGGACGGGAATAAAGACGGCACCGTGTCCCGGATCGAGCAGTGGGAGTATGACAACCTCTACGGGCCTTTTGCCCTTAATGACCTTGACCACTACAATTTTAACGGTAAATTCGATAACGGGGAGAATATCCTGCCGGATGTGGCGGCCTATAATGCGGATTACGAGACATTGCCTGCCTTTGATGATGTAACGTGGATCATGGACGGTTACTATACGGCTTATACCGTGATCATCTTAGATGATGCTTCCGCAGGGGATTTTAAGGAGAAAAAAGCGGCTCCCTATATGGAACCCCCGGTATTTAACGAATATGTTTATACCATGAACGACGATGTGAGGCTTTCCCTTGGGAAGATCAAGACCTTAAAGAAAAAAGAAGAGAAACGCCTTAAGGTACGGCCTTCCTTTATGTTTTATACGGGAGAGGACAGGGACGGGGAATATACCCGTATTTCAAAGCGGAGCGTAAAGATCTCCGGTGCCGGAAAGAACCTGAGCTTTACGGATAAGATGGTGGCAGATCAGCCCATACTCTTAATTCACGGAGAAAATGACTTCGAAGGGGATATCGCTATCCGCCTCCGCTCTTCCGGAGAAGTGGGCTACGGTATATGGAAGGATGATGGAAATAATTACATAGAATCCCTTTGTCAGGACGGGGTTCTGTCAGGAAGTCCCTGATTCCCGCTTACTGAGTATCAGATCCGAAAGCCGGGCAAAGTCGCTTAAGGAGAGCTGTTCTCCGCGGACCATAGGACTTAAGCCCATTTCATCAAGGGCGGCGGCTGTGTTTTCAGCGGAACAGCCGGGAAGGCCTGCGTTTTTAAGGCCGTTTACCAGGGTTTTCCTTCTCTGGTTAAAGGAAGCCCTGATTATATCAAACATAAGCCCTTCGTCTTTCACAGCGACGGGGGCGTTTTCCCGGAGGGTGAGATTCATGACTGCAGAGGAGACCTTGGGGTTCGGGATAAAGGATGATGGCGGAACATCCAGCACCTTTTCCGCTTCCGTATAGTACTGCACCGCCAGTGACAGGGCTCCGTAGGTCTTTTTCCCGGGAGGGGAGATCATCCGGTCTGCCACCTCTTTCTGCACCATGACGGTGAGGCTTGCGATGGGAGCCTTTGATTCCAAAAGCCCCATTATTATTGGGGTTGTGATGTAATAGGGCAGATTCGCCACTACCTTTAAGGGCTTTCCTGAATTTTTCTCCTCGGCTATGGCGGAGATATCGGTCTTCAGGATATCGTCGTTTATTATGGTCAGGTTGTCATATTCCTTAAGGGAATCATTGAGTGCGGGGATCAGCTTTTTATCGATCTCCACTGCGCAGACCTCCCGGGCGTTCTCGCAGAGCAGGGCGGTCATGCTGCCTGTACCGGGGCCGATTTCCAGCACCATGTCTTCCTTCGTTACGGAGGAAGCGGCCACAATGCCCCTTAAGATGCCTTCATCTATAAGGAAGTTCTGGCCGAAGCGCTTGCTGGGACGGATATCGTATTTTTTCATGATGGCAGAGGTTCTGCCGGATACAGTATTTTTATTCATGTTCTCCATCATAAAGTATCTTTTGTTTCCGGTCAAAGCCATTTTACCATAATCAAAGAAAGGATGAATATTTCGCATGAGGATCTTTGATACACACGCTCACTATGATGATGCTTCCTATGACGAGGACAGGGAAGAGGTCATAGAGGCCATAAGGGCAGCGGGGGTTAAACACTTCGTAAATATCTCCGCGGATATCGCTTCCCTTAAGGGCACTCTGGGCATACTTGAAAAATATCCGGAAAGCTACGGGACTCTCGGCATCCACCCCTCCGAAGTGAGGGATTTAAACGAAGAAGTCATGGAGGAGATAGCTGAAGAGACCCGGAACAATGAGAGGATAGTGGCCATAGGCGAGATAGGCCTTGATTACTGGGATGAGGGACCGGATAAGGAAATACAGGCTTTTTGGTTCAGGCGGCAGCTGGACCTGGCGCGGGAGCTGGATAAACCGGTGGTGATCCATTCCAGGGATGCGGTGCAGGACACCTACGATATCCTTTCTGAAAAAAACGCTGAGGACATGGGAGGCGTGATCCACTGCTTTTCCGCATCGGCGGAAATGTCGAAGCTCTATGTTAAAAAGGGCTTTTTTATAGGGATAGGCGGAGTGGTCACCTTTAAGAATGCAAAGACCTTAAAGGAAGTCGCAGAGTGCGTGCCCCTTGAAAATATAGTTCTGGAAACGGACTGTCCCTATTTAGCCCCTGTTCCCTTCCGGGGAAAGAGGAACCATTCGGGAAACCTTACCTTTGTGGCGGAAAAGATCGCAGAGATCAAGGGGGTTACAGCGGAAGAGGTGTGTGAGACCACATATGAAAACGCCTTAAGGCTGTACCGGCTTAAACAGAAATAAATCATTTTTGCGGTTTTGACACTATTCCGGCTCTGTGCTATTCTATTATAGACTATGCGTATTTACGCGAAATTCGGGGTAATTATCAGTGGACCGCTATGAATACAACGTGCGGCTTGAGCAGATCAGGTCGCTTTCAGAAAATCAGGAATTCCATGAAGCCATGGTTATCGCTGACTCCATAGACTGGAGAAAAGTCAGGAGTGTCAGGACCTTAAGCTTTATCAGTGAGATCTATAAGATCAACAGGAGATATGAAGAAGCAAGAGATATCCTCCTTATAGCGGATACCAGGTGCCCGAATGCCAGGTCTGTTGTCTATGCCCTCTGTGAGCTTTCCATCAGGATGGGCGACTTAAATGATTCCGTAGGATATTTAAGAGAATATATGGAGCTTGCTCCCCAGGATCCCAGTACCTATGTACTGCAGTATAAGTTCTATGAACTTACAAATGTGGGCATCCAGCAGAAGATAGAGATCCTTGAGCAGCTTAAGAACATAGACTATCAGGAGAGATGGGGCTATGAGCTGGCGAAGCTGTATGCCGAAGCCGGAGAGAAGAAGAAGTGCGTCGAGGAATGTGACAGTTTAGAGCTGTGGTTCGGTCACGGGAAGTTTGTCACCAAAGCCCTGGAGCTGAAGATGCGCTTTGAGCAGCTGACTCCCGAGCAGCAGCATAAATACGATCACAAGGATGCCATCGAAGTGCTGGCATCGGCAGAGAATCTCATGGAGCCCGATGATGAGGAAGAGGAAAGAGGGCCTCTTTCCATAGAGATCAGCAACATCCAGCCCTCAAACCAGCCTACTAACCGTATTCCCGACAAAGAGATCAAGGATAAGATCGGCGTCGAGGACATTAAGGCGCCCTCCGTTAATCTCGATAAATACAGCACCATGAACCTCCAGGCGGAGCTCAGGAAAAATATGACTGAGCTTGAGAACAAGACCGGAGAGCTATTAAGGGAGAGGGAAGTTCCTCTTCCGCCCATGAGGGATATAGTTCCCATGAAGGCCGATACGGATGTGAGCGAGATCACTGCCGGTACCGGGCCCGATAACCGGATTAGTGAAGCTCCCGTAATGCCGGAGAGTGTTGCGCCTGTTTCTCCGATGATGCCTGAACCCCGCATAAATGCCGGGGATGACGATGTATTCTCAAACAGGGTGCCTCTTAACATCGGAAGTAAGAGAGAAAGTGATGTGGAGCGTGAGTTTGCACGTATCCTTTCAGAGGATTACGACGGACAGCTGAGCCTCAACCTGCCGGAAGGACCCGGCGCAGAGGACAGGCAGATCACGGGCCAGATCAATATCGATGATATATTGAACGGCTGGGGAAGGGGAAAACCCAAGAACAAAATGAGCATTCCCTCCACACCGGCTGAGATGTCCGCAGCTTCAGAGATGCCTGCACCTGCAGTGAAGCCCGCGCCTGCCGTTGTACCGGTTCCCACACCCGCACCTGCGCCTGTGGTAACGCCTGTGGCAGCAGCTCCGGTAACTCCTGCGCCTGCCGTAACGCCGGCACCCGCAGCAAATCCCGCACCTGCGCCTGCCGTAACGCCGGCACCCGCGGTAAATCCCGCACCTGCGCCTGCGCCAAAGCCGGAAACCAGCAGGATAAAGGTGGAGCAGCCGGATAATCTGCCTGAAGAACCGGTATTACCGGAAGAAGAACCGGAGTCCGTAAAGGGCAGGATGAAGAGAGAGACCCTGGCGGTAACCTCGGATCTTACAGGACTTTTAAGAGAGCATCGGGAAAGGATGAAGAAGGAGAGGGCCGAAGCAGAGCCCGAACCGGAGAAGGAAGAACTTCCCGCTGAGGAAGAGGATGATCTGCTCCGGGAAGAACCGGAGGATATCCCTGAGGAAGAAACAGGAGATTACCCGGAAGAAGAGCCTGATCATATCCCGGAAGACGAAGAGCCTGAAGATGAGATAGAAGAGCCTAAGAAATACGTTGCTCCTAAGGCACAGGAAGTACATGGCTTTGATGATGAGGAGAAGGAGATATTTGCCCAGTTCCTTCCCATGCATGATCTCCCGGATCTTATCAGGAATACCTTAGACAGGATGAAGCTCAACGGAAAGAACGGAAACGTCTTTATCACCGGAAACGAGCAGAGCGCAAGGATCAGCCTGGCAAATGCCTTAGCTAAGGGATATATGCATGAACACCCGGATGAATTCGTAGGGAAGGTGGCGAAGATCTCGGCAGACCTCTTTAACACGAAGAATGTCAAGGATGTACTGACGGCCCTTGACGGCTGTGCCCTTGTTATCGAGCGGGCGGCGGATCTTACGGATGCTTCTTTAGAGGATATAAGGACGGTGCTCACAAAGCCCGACACGTCAATAATCCTTATCCTTGAAGAGACAAAGGCCTCCTACAAGATGCTGGAGAGGAACCATAAAAAAGACTGGTTTGACGACGTCTTTGACGTAAAGATAGAGATACCCACCTATACCAATGATGATCTGGTTTTCCACGGCAGGGAATATGCCAGGGAGCAGGAATACATCATCGACGATATGGGTGTGCTGGCGCTGTACACCAGGATTGACGAGAGGCAGACGGCGGACCACTTTGTAACCATCGACGAGGTGGAGGAGATAGTGGATGCGGCCATAAAGCACGCCAACCGCCTGTCAGCGGGGCACCTCTTTGATGTGGTGTTTGGTAAGCGTTATGATGATGACGATATGATAATCCTCAGGGAAAAAGATTTTGTTCAGTAGCGGAAGGAAGGGGTACGTTAACTATGGCAAAAGAGAAGGTATTTATTTCTGATGATGATCAGTATCTCTTTGGTAAGGGAAGGCATTACGAGATCTACAAAAAGCTGGGGGCACACCAGAGCTATCAGGACGGCAAGGAAGGGTTTTATTTTGCAGTCTGGGCTCCCCATGCCCGTTCAGTTTCTGTTGTAGGTGAATTCAACGGCTGGGATTTCAACGCCAACCGGATGGAAAGGCTGGATATAGTAGGTATCTGGCAGACCTTTATCCCCGGTGTCCAGAGCGGACAGCTGTATAAATTCTATATTGAAAAATCCAACGGAACAACCATATACAAGGCTGATCCCTTTGCTTCCTATGCGGAGCTCAGGCCGGGCACAGCTTCTAAGACCTTTGTTTCCGGGAAGAACGGAAAACCCTTTAAGTGGGGCGATGCCAAATGGATAAGGGAGAGGTCCGGAAAAGACATGAACCGTGAACCCATGGCGATCTATGAGTGTCACATGGGCTCCTGGATGAGACATCCCACCGGGGAGAACGACGGATTTTATACCTACAGGGAATTTGCCGACAGGCTCTGTACTTACCTTAAGGAAATGAAATATACCCATGTAGAGCTCATGGGTATCGCTGAGCACCCCTTCGACGGGTCCTGGGGCTATCAGGTTACGGGCTACTATGCCCCTACCTCCCGTTACGGGGATCCGGATGACTTCAGGTATCTGGTGGATAAGCTTCATAAACAGGGGGTGGGCGTGATCCTTGACTGGGTTCCCGCGCATTTCCCCAGGGATGAGCACGGTCTTGCCAATTTTGACGGCGAGCCGCTGTACGAATATTCAGATCCCAGGAAGGGAGAGCATCCCGACTGGGGGACCAAGATCTTCAATTACGGGAAGAGTGAGGTCAGCAACTTCCTTATCGCCAACGCCGCATACTGGGTAGAGGAATTCCATATCGACGGTCTTAGAGTAGATGCGGTGGCATCCATGCTCTATCTGGATTACGGCAAGAGAGACGGGGAATGGGTTGCCAATAAATACGGCGGAAATAAGAATTTAGAGGCCATAGAATTCTTCAAGCACCTTAATTCCTTTATGCTCGGGAAATATCCGGGGATCATGATGATAGCTGAGGAATCCACGGCCTGGCCCAAGGTTACCGCAAGACCGGAGGATGACGGACTGGGATTCTCCTTCAAGTGGAATATGGGCTGGATGCATGACTTCTGCGACTACATGAAGTTGGATCCCTATTTCAGGAAGAATAATCACTACAAGATGACCTTCGCCATGAGCTATAATTCGGCGGAGAATTATATACTGGTACTGTCCCATGACGAGGTGGTGCACTTAAAGTGCTCAATGCTTAATAAGATGCCCGGCAGTCCCCAGGAGAAATTTGCGAACCTGAGAGCGGGCTATGCATTTATGATGACCCACTGCGGAAAGAAGCTCTTATTCATGGGCCAGGAATTCGGACAGGAAAGAGAGTGGAGTGAAGAGAGGGAGATAGACTGGTTCCTTCTCGGGGAGAGCAATCATGCCGCTCTCCAGGCTTATTCCAAGGAGCTCTTAAAGATTTACAATAAATATCCTGCTCTTTGGGAATTTGATAATGATGAGAGAGGCTTTAAGTGGATCAACGCCGATGATACGGATAAGAGCCTTTATTCCTTCATCAGGATGAATTCCAAGGGCAAGGAAAATCTGGCAGTTGTGGTGAACGTTACTCCCATAGAGAGGGCTGACTACAGAATGGGCCTTCCGAAGGAGGCAAAGTGCACACTGGTGCTGAACAGTGATGAGATCAGGTTCGGAGGAACCGGGGTAGAGCTTAAGAAAACCATAAAGACCGAGAAGAAGGAATGGGACAACCAGCCCTATTCCATAGGATTTACCCTTCCTCCCTTCGGAGCGGTGATCTATAAATTCGATTAAAAAACCATAGCAAAAATTGTTCTTTTTTAAAAACATAAGCGGCTGTTCTGTGGAAATGACCGAAAAACGGTTAAAATATCTACAAGAACAGCCGATATTGTTAGTGGAAGCGACCAAGTCGTTTTATTAAAAGACTATTAAAGAAAGGAGGCAGACATGGCAATGCGGGTTAATCCTACAGTTCAGGGCTATTACAATCCCGACCGGATAAATCGCGATGACAACGCGAGAGTCAACCGGGTCGAGAGAGTCAATCCTGTTGAGGAATCCAGAGGCATCAGTTCCCTTACCGAGCAGAAAGCTGATGAGCTCATGCGCGGAAGCCGGGGCGTACTTCAGACAAAAGTATCTCCCGACAATTCCTTCCAGAAGGCCATGGTCTCAGACGCCTCCTTTGCTTATGAGAGGATGGCTTCGAAGCTTATGGACAAGCTTCCCAATATCCTCCGCGATATGAAGAATCTTCCCGAGACCAGCGAGATCAACAACGTATCCGATGTTGTTGAGAAGGCTGGAAAGATTGCCGAAGCTCCCCAGAAGGTTATCATCGGGGAAGACGGAAGGGTGTCCGGCGAAAGGGCAGCTGTTCCGGAGACAGAGAATATCTCCCTTTAAGGATAATGAAAAACCGAATATATACAGAAACCGTCGCTCATGCAGTGGCGGTTTTTTGTCAGTTACCGGGCTCTTTTGCAGCGGGGGCTTAAGAAAAAGCCCTTATCTGCCGAAATAATAAGCGTAATATCATCACGGCGGGGCAGGGAAGCCCTGCAGGTTGAGAGTCACATGGAAGTCTATAGTTAAATATGCATATCAATTTTCAGACTGAAGTACACCCCTCAGTAGAGAAATCAGAGCAGCAGGCGGGAAACCGTGCCCTTAATGCCTATGGAGCAGGAAAGGCAGGCGGCATAAATCCCTCCGGAGTTGTCATGGAACTGGACGGAAACAGGACCCATGGCTTCAAAGGCATATCTGCGGATCAGAAAAAAGACAGGGAAAAGGGCAGCATAATGGATGATGCCATGTCCTTTGACGCCAAAAATTCCCATAACTACATGGCGATCATGTCAAATACCATGTCCGCTAAGGATTTTCAGGAAATGAAGGAAGAGGGCTATAAGCCCGGAAAAATGAGTGAAGCGGAGGCCGTTACGGGACTTGACCGGATAAAGGTAATACTTGCCCAGTCAGGAGTGGATGTGGCCGGATTCACCGATACCGTAGATAAAGAGACCGTTAAGGAGATCACCGGAAGCTATGCCGGAGCAGAAAGTCTTTCAGAGAGCACCCCTGTAAAAGAGCTTATGAGCGCCGATGAGGAAAGCCTTAAGAACTTTGTGGCTGAAAGCCTTGAAGACAGGGATCTTCCCGCAACGGAAGCCAATATAAAGGACGCTTTGTCAGCCCTCAATATGGCTGCGGAACTGGAAACTCCTGACAGCGGCAGCGTAGAATACCTCCTTTCAAACTTAAAGGAGCCCACCATAGAGAATGTCTACTTTGCGGCGCATTCCGGAGCCGGTGAGGGATCCGGTCAGGCAGGGGGATATTTTGCCTCCGATAACAGCGGATACTACGCCGAGGTGGCGGAGAATGAGGATCTGGAGGGCTTAAGAGACCAGATAGATACTGTATTAAAAAGAGCGGGTTTTGAGCCGGACGACAGCTTGAGGAATGATGCGGAATACCTTATAAGATCCGGCTTTGCACTGACAGAGGAGACCATCGGGCTCTATGAAGACATAAAGGGCATATCCTTCCCCTTAAAGGCGGGAGACCTGATGGCAGAGATCACCGAGGCTGTTTCACGGGGAGAGGGCGCCGCATCCGCAAATCTCATAAGGGGATATAACAGGATAAAGAGCGAGAGGATATTAAACGAGACCAGACTCGTAATGAATACCGAGGCTAACCGGGCGATAAAGGCAGATAACGGTTTTGCCCTGGATACCGATTCCCTTTCCGAAAAGGTGGAAGAGCTGAAAGTTAAGGAAGATGCTTTTTACAGGGCGGCTTTCTTAAAGAACAGGGAAGACGGAAGCATGTCCCTTGAAGACTGCATAAGCCTTGCGGAGGAGACAATCTACAAGGTAAATGAGATAAAGACCATGCCGGCAGCCTTAGCGGGATCCTTTGCTTCTGCTGAGGACTTCACCGTAAACGATGTTTACGAGGCCGGTAACCTTATGAAGGCAAAATTCGAGGAAGCCGGTACCCTTTACGAAGCAGTGGGAACGGAAGTAAGACCGGATCTCGGAGACAGGATAGGGGACGCTTTCAGGAATGCGGCGGATCTCTTAAAGGAGCTGGAGATTAAGGAAACCATAGAGAATTTAAGGGCTGTACGTATCTTAGGATACAACAGCATGGAGATAACCGGCGAGAATATAGACAGCGTAAAGGCTGCAGACCAGACAGTCCATACCCTGATCAACCGCCTTACCGGATCTGCAGTGGTCTCCCTTATAAGGGAGGGGGTAAATCCCTTAGAGACCAACGTTCAGGACCTGATAGAGAAGATCTCCGACATGGAGAATTTAAGCGAAGAGAACGAAAAGTTCAGCGAATACCTCTTCAAGCTTGAGAGGAACAGGGAGATAAGCGATGAGGAAGCTGAATCCTATATCGGGATCTTCCGTCTTATAAGGCAGATAGAGAAGAGCGACGGCGCAGTGATCGGAGCTGTGGTAAACAGCGGCAGGGAGCTTTCATTAAAGAACCTTTTAACGGAACTGAGGACCAGGGGCAGAGGCCACATGGATTTCAGTATCGATGATGATTTCGGAGGAGTGGAAGCCGCAGAGAATGCCGGAGATATCCGTAAGATCGATACCCAGATACAGACTGCCTTCCGGAAGGAGCCCGGGGAAAAGGACAATAATGAGTCTTCAAAAGATGCCCCCGCTAAGGAAAGCGCTCCGGAAGAGGCAGTAAAGTACGGGGAAAACCTGATCCACGAGATATACGACAGACTTGAGCCGGGAGCCTTAAAGGAAATGACAGGGCTTTCCGGGGAAACAACCTTAGAAGAGCTTATAAATGCACTCCGTCAGGGCATTCAGAAAGAGAACCCTGAAGAGGAGCTCTATAGCGGGGAAATGCTTAATGAGATCCGGGAAGCGGCTTCAAAGGAGGACGAGGTCTACGAGGCCCTTCTCCGTTTTGGACAGGAGATCACGCCGGAGAACGTAAATGCCATGGACGCTCTTATGAATTCAAGGGGCGATCTCTTCAGTACCTTTGCGGAACTCTTTGCCGGAAAGATGCCGGAGATCATGAGATCCGGTTCCCGGAATATTTTAGACCGCATGGACAGGGATGAAGAGGAGGCCGATGAGGATGCTGCCGATGAAATAAAGGAAGCCTATGGCGAAATGGCAGAGGAGACAGCGGCAGTCCTTAAGGAAGCCTCCGAAGGAGCGGATAATTACATAGACTTAAAGCGGCTCCACAACCTGAACCGGCAGCTTACGGTGGCAAGAGCCCTCTCCAACGAGGAAAATTACGAGATCCCCATGGAGCTAGACGGGAAATTCACCTCCGTAAACCTTAAGATAATAAGGGGTACAGGGGAGTCAAAGGCTTCCGTTTCCTTTGAAACAGAGACATACGGAAAGGTATATGCGGAATTTACCCTTGAAAACGGCAGTATAAACGGCTTTGTCATTGCTGAAAGAGATGAGGCGGTAAGAGAGAGGACAGAGGCCTTTAAGCAGAACCTGGAGAACAGGGGAATCACCGCCGGAGAGATTATTTTTGAAAAGTCTTTAAAAACAGATATAAACAGAATCCCGGAAACTGCCGATAAAAATACTATAGATCACAAAAACAGTCCGTCAGGGACAGACGGACAGGAGAACGGAACAGGCAAGGATGCCGGCACCAACCCCGTTTTATTGTATAAAACGGCAGGGATCTTTATACAATCCTTTAATTGAGGTAAATGGAGGTATCCTATGCATATTAACAGTAACATCACTGCGCTTATCACCAATAATTCACTTCTCAGGAATGAGTCCGCATTCGCGCTTTCCACGGGAAAACTTTCATCAGGCTACAAGATCAATACCGCAGGGGATGACCCCACCGGTTATGCAATCTCCGGAAGAATGCGCCAGCAGCTTGATGCGTTAAAGAGAGCAGATGTTAACGCCACCACCGGAAAATCCGTACTGGAAACAGCAGACGGAGCCCTTGGTGAAGTTACGGAAATGCTCCAGAGATTAAATGAACTGTCCATAAAGGCAAGCAACGGAACCATGTCAGCCAGTGACAGGTCCGATATACAGCGTGAGGTTGAGCAGCTGACAGGAGAGATCCAGAGGATCTCCGATCAGATAGAGCTTAACGGCCAGAAGCTTCTGGACGGACATCTGGAGAACCACGGATACTGCGAGACCAATGAAAACGTAAGGGTTGAGGAATACAACGATAAGACCAATGCCGGAATATATACCATCAGCGTGGAAGAAAACGTTACAACCACCACCAATGCAAAGGGCGATACCGTGGCGAAGCTTGAGATAAGGATCAGCGGATTCCCCAATGCATCTTCTTCCGTAACATGGCCTGCCATTGATTATCCGGGATATTTTGATCCTGAGTTAAAAGAGGGGGGTTATGAGGGAAAGGCCGTTACAAACAGCAGATTTGAAAGCCCTACCAACGGATCCGTAAAGATCTGCGAGGACGGTTCCCAGTATATCACCATGAAGGGCCCCAACGGAGAAGAGCTGAACCTGTTCTTCAACAGCAAAGCAGTGACAAAGACCACTGTTCCCTGCATAAAGGACGGCAATGCATACAGCATGGAGACCTACAGCATAAACGAGACCGATCTGAAGATCAACCTTACGGGTGAGGGAGCCATGGACCTGCATATAGGGGCGAACGAGGAAGAAGTGATCGAGTGTTCTCTTCCCAGGATCTCCCTTGAAAGACTTGATATCGACAATTTAAGCTTAAAGACTCAGGCCAGCGCTCAGGAATCCATAGACAGAGTAACCTATGCACTGTCATATGTTTCAAGCGCCAGGTCACAGCTCGGTGCATATACCAACCGGGTTGAGCACAGCATAAGCTATCTTGCAGCTTCCAATGAGAATCTGTCAAGCGCCATGAGCAGGATACAGGATACGGACATGGCTGAAGAGATGACCAATTACGCAAGCCAGCAGATCCTTGTACAGGCGGCCACATCCATGCTGGCTCAGGCTAACCAGGCGCCGCAGCAGGCACTGCAGCTTATACAGTAAGCATTTGTACCGGGCTCTTATGGGACCGTGGTATTTACACATAATCTTTATGAAGGGTGGGCAGGTATTATGACAGACGAGATGAAGAAAGAATTTACACTTAAGATATCACAGGCAAACAGGACAAAGATCGTAGTGCTGACCTACGAGCTTGCGCTGCAGTATTTAGATGACGCAAGGAACGCATCCGCCAGGGAAGGTTTCGCCAGGGGCATAATGCATGCGAAGAGCTGCATAGAGCAGCTGAGGAGCGTGCTGGATTATTCCCAGGAGATTGCCCTGTATCTCTACAGGATATATAACTACATCGCACTTCTTATGGACAAGGCAATGATAAGGCACAATGCAGCTATGTTGGATGAGGCGGAAAAGCTTCTTACAAAGCTCCATGACGCTTTTGACAGCATTGCAAGCCAGGATGAATCAGGCCCGGTGATGTCCAATATCGAGACCGTTTATTCCGGTCTGACCTACGGCAGGAGCGGTGCAGAGGACAATGTAGCCTCCGGAAACCGTGGGTTCACTGCATAAGATAACAATTGTATTCATAAAAAAGCATTTTTCCTCTTGTATTCCTTGATAAATAGGGTAAAATATTAGGTGAATTAACAGGCGTTCTTTAGTGCGCCCTACAATTTAATACTGCCGGATGGAAGCATAACTGTTAATTTTGGTTTTTGATCTGCTTTGCAGATCTTGACATTTGCGGCTTGAGTCGTGAGCCGTGTTTTAAGTGGACTGTATATTGGCAAACCTGCAGAAATGCAGCGACGCAAAGCTAAAGGGGGTTAACTGTACTACAGCACCCAGCCAGTTGCAGTTCCTCAGAAAGTGAGGAACTATCATGAAAAAATTGCTTTTCCTGGTGATGTTATTCACCATGCTTTTCAGTGTTAATGCGTATGCAGCAGTTGATACAAACGCATTAAACAATAATATGTTATCTTCCATCAACCAGCTGAGAGCATCACTGGGTGAGCAGGCGTTGACCATAGACAGCAGCCTGATCTCTATTGCGAATATCCGTTCGCAGGAAGCGTCCTCCAAATGGAGTCATACAAGGCCCAACGGAACGCAGGGAGCGGACATGATACCAGCAGACAAATGGAGAGGGGAGAACCTGTCGTACATCACAGGTACAGAAGATGCGGCTGAGGCATCAAAGATCATGTTTGATGATCTTGTAGCCTCCCCGACACACTATGATAACATGGTCTTTGATAAGTTCACCAAAATCGGTATCTCAAGCTACGTTGAAAATGGTAAAATCACAGTTGCTTATATGTTCAGCAGCTGACAAAGAAACAAAGGCTTTCATCCGGAGTATTTATTGCCGCCTGGACTGGTTCAGACGGCATTATCTATGCGGTACGCACTGATGTTGAGGAGCGGAAGTGCTGAAAAAGCTTAACTGTCGGAGATGAGGAAAGGAGAGATGTCGTAAAATGCAGGAGTTTGAAGGACATGAAAATGTGATCATTCTGGATCATCCGCTGATCCAGCATAAGATAACAAGGCTCAGGGATAAGACCACGGGAACTGCGGAGTTCCGCCAGCTGGTAAATGAGATCGCCATGCTGATGGGTTATGAGGCCCTGAGGGATTTGGAGCTCAGGGATATTGACGTGGAGACTCCCATTGAGAAGACCGTATCCCCGGTACTGGCTGGAAGGAAACAGGCTATAGTTCCCATACTCCGTGCAGGTCTCGGAATGACCGACGGTATCCTGAATCTTCTTCCGGCTGCAAAGGTAGGACATATCGGTCTCTATCGTGACGAGGAGACCCATAAACCCCACTCCTACTACTGTAAATTGCCGGCACCCATAAATGAGAGGACTATAATCGTAACAGATCCCATGCTGGCTACAGGCGGTTCCGCCATTGATGCCATCAGGTTCATAAAGGAGAGGGGCGGCGTAAAGATCAAGTTCATGTGCATAATCGCAGCACCTGAAGGCGTGAAAGCCCTGACGGAAGCTCATCCCGACGTGCAGATATACATCGGTCACTTAGACAGGCAGCTGAATAAGGATGCCTACATCTGTCCCGGACTCGGAGATGCGGGAGACAGGATCTTCGGAACCAAGTAAATTCAAGGCAAAACACATATGTTTCAAAAATAATACAAAAATCGGGCTGGACAAATCAGCCCGATTGGTGTATTGTATCGTTCACAATCTGAAAATCGCATCTGCCTTTCGGCGGTAAAGTAATTTTCAAATAATTTCCAAATTTAATTTTATAAAACGGTATGTACATGGGAAAACCAGTTCTTTTCCTGTTTCTGCTGTCCGCATCTCTGACGGATCTGAAGTATCGCCGTATCACCAACCTTCATAATCTTTTCTTTCTGATCCCGGGTATCATCTTTTGTTTCCTTGACAGGGGCGTAACCGGTCTTATGGACGGGATCCTCACGGCACTACTCATCTTCACATTCCTCTATATGTTCTATGGCGCGGGCTGCCTGGGAGCGGGAGACATCAAATTCATAATGACGGTTGCAGTCTATACAGGCCATAAAGTGCTGTTAAACTCCCTTATTCCCATAGGGATTTTCAGCGTCATAACGGCAGCGGGCTTTGCGGTATATGAGGGAGGGAGAAAGAAACTCTCGATCCCCATGGCGGTGCCGGTGAGTATGGGGATCTTATACGGGATGTTCTTCCCGGCAGAAAGCCCTTGGTTTACATAATTTGAAAGGAGAGGAAAAGTCTGATGAAAAAGAACACGCTTGCAGTATTTGACAGGGATGAAGAATATGTTTCAAAGCTCATGACCTATATAAGCGACAGGAGGTCTGTTCCCCTTGAGATACAGGGATTTACCGACAGGGACAAGCTGTTAAGCTACATAAACGGCAGCCCGGTGGACATCCTGCTTATAACGGAGGAGGACCTGGATGAAGAGCTGGAGTCTTACAGTACCGGGGAAATGATGGTCCTTTCCGAGGACGACAGCAGCTGTAATAAAAAGGGACATAAGACCATCTGCAAATACCAGTCCTATGAAAACATCATGAGGGAAGTGATGTGCTACTACGCAGAGAGTCCTCTTACGGAAGAGTGCATAGTGAGCCATATCAGTACGGAGATCATCGGGGTATATTCCCCTGTGAGGCGCTGTTTCAGGACATCTTTCGCCTTTGCCTTAGGGGAGATCCTTTCCGACAGGGAAAAGGTGCTGTATCTGAATTTAGAGGAATACTCAGGTTTTAACCAGCTTTTACGGAAGAATTACATGTCGGACCTGTCAGACCTCCTCTTCTATATTGGCCAGAAAAAAAGGAATTTCCCCTGCAAGCTGGCAAGCATAGTGGAAAAAGCAGGGAATCTTGATTACATACCTCCGGTGATCTCCCCCTTAGATGTCCTGACAGTGGAGCGGAACACCTGGATCACCTTCTTCAATGAGCTCCTTAACTGTGACTATTCAAAAATAGTGGTGGATCTCGCCGATTCCATAAGCGCTTTTCCGGATATTCTCTCTTCCTGTAAAAAGATCTATATGCCCGTCAGGGATGATGCGGTATCAAG
>JAEEGL016399865.1_pt1 | contig 30207 bp, 23 predicted proteins | sample 9134231 | NCBI WGS metagenome assembly JAEEGL01 (sample SAMN16246548, study PRJNA631951) | gut metagenome | biome: gut microbiome; feature: rumen; material: fiber-attached | host: Bos | place: Iran: Karaj | collected 2018-10 | reverse complement strand
TTGTTGGTAGTGCCTAGGGGAGTCGAACCCCTGATTCCAGCGTGAGAGGCTAGCGTCTTGACCACTTGACCAAGGCACCATATGTGTCCTTTGTGCGGAACATTCAGTATTATACACAAGGGGGCATGGTTTGTCCAGCAGTATTTTTATAAAGTCGAACATTTTTCTTGGAAGGGCGGGCAGATTGCCTGTAATTGGATATAAAAGCCCTTATTTTTCACAGCCTCGTAGGATTTTATATTGTATTTTCCGCAATTTTTGGTACAATATTTCCGCAAGGCGCTAATTGCGCCCGTTGTTTGCGTGTTTTTTGAGCATGGCAAAAGTGCGGCGCCCTGTCAGGACAGAACCCCCTGTACGCGCCTGCATATACACAGGTATCATCAAATGAGTGAAAGGACTCTTATGGACTATAAAAGATTAGCGGATCTTCTGTTTCCCGAAATAAACAAGACCCCCGCGGATTACGAACTTATCTATCCTCCCAGAAGGCTGCCGGAAGGCGCTAAGGTAACAAGGCTCGGACCCAGCCCCACAGGCTTCATTCACCTGGGCAATCTTTACGGCGCGCTGGTGGACGAAAGACTGGCTCACCAGAGCCACGGCGTGGCATTCCTGCGAGTTGAGGATACGGACGATAAAAGAGAAGTCGAGGGCGCTATCCCTGTGCTTCTCGACACCCTCAGCTATTTTGGCATCAATTTTGACGAAGGCGCCACAAAGGAAGGGGAGAGCGGCAGCTACGGACCCTATTACCAGAGCCGCAGAGGCCTGGTCTACAAGGCCTGCGTCAAAAAACTGATAGAGGAAGGCAAGGCCTATCCCTGCTTCATGAGCGAGGAAAAGGTGGCCTCCATCCGTGAGTATCAGGAGAAGAACAAGCTGAACCCCGGGATCTACGGCATTTATGCAGAACACAGAGACCTCCCCATCGAAAAGGTCAAGGAGTATCTCGACAGAGGCGATGTCCCTGTCATCAGATTCAGAAGTCCCGGCGAGGAAGGGAAATACATCAACGTTCACGACGAGATCCGCGGCGACATCTCCATGCCGGAGAATGTGCAGGATGTGGTCATACTGAAGAAGACCGGTCTGCCCACCTATCACTTCGCCCATGTCTGCGACGACCACTTCATGCGCACCACCCACGTGGTAAGAGGCGAGGAGTGGATGGCAACCTGGCCTATCCACATGCAGCTCTTTGATGCCATGGGCTGGGAGCCCCCCAAGTTCGTCCACAATACCGTGCTGATGAAGATAGACGAGACCACCGGTCAGAAGCGCAAGCTTTCAAAGCGCAAGGATCCGGAGCTCTCTCTTGAATATTACAAGAAGCAGGGCTATTTCCCCGAAGCGGTCCGCGAATACCTGATGACAGTGCTCAACTCTGACTTTGAGGAGTGGCGCATTGCCAACCCCAACGCCGACTACAACGAATTCACCTTCACCGCCGAAAAGATGTCCGATTCCGGAACGCTTTTCGACCTGGACAAGCTGAACAACGTGTCCAAGGATGTGCTTGCGAGAAAGTCCGCAGAGGAGATCTACGAGTTCATGCTGGGCTGGGCTAAGGATTACGAGCCGGAACTTGTGAAGCTGTTCGAAGATAACAGGGATATGCTCCTGAAGGTCTACGACATCGACCGCGGCGGCGAAAAGCCCCGCAAGGACCTGGTGGCGGCAGGACAGATCTTCGAGTTCATAAAGTATTTCTTTGACGATCATTTCGAGTATAAGGATGCCTTCCCCGCAGAGTGCGAGGCCGACAGGCAGACCATACTTCAGAAATATATAGACGGCTACGATCCCGCAGATGACAATTCCGCCTGGTTCGAAAAGATCAGGGCCATCACGGCAGAGCTGGGATACGCAGTCAAGCCCAAGGATTACAAGAAGAATCCCGACCAGTTCAAGGGTCATGTGGGCCATGTGAGCGGAGTCATCCGCGTGGCCATCACCGGCAGGACCAGTTCCCCGGATCTGTGGACCATACAGCAGATAATGGGCCCGGACAAGGTCAGAGCGCGCATTGAGAAAGCTATGAAGGCATAAAAATGGATCTGAAGAATTACAAACACATCCACTGCATAGGCGTGGGCGGCATAGGCCTTTCAGCCATTGCAGACATACTGCTGAACCGGGGCTACAAGGTCTCAGGTTCCGACATCAAGCAGAGCAATGTTACAGACAATCTGATAGCTCACGGTGCTCAGGTCTTCTTCGAACACAAGGCCGAGAACCTGGGGGATACGGATCTTCTGGTGTATTCGGCTGCGGTATCCATGGAAAACCCGGAGATACTGGAGGCAAAAAGGCGCGGGATCCCTGTTATCTCAAGGGCTGAGGCTCTGGGCGCCATAATGGCCGACTATAAGACCTCCATCGCTATTTCAGGAACTCACGGCAAGACCACCACCACATCCATGGTGTCCATGATACTTGAAAACGCCAAATACGACCCCACCATACTGGTAGGCGGCATACTCAGCGAGTTCAAGTCCAACTGCAAGATAGGGCAGACCGAGTATTTCGTTACCGAAGCCTGCGAATACATGGACAGCTTCCTGGAGCTGAGACCCTGGGTGGAGATCATACTTAACATAGATTCCGACCACCTGGACTACTTCAAGGACATCAATCACATTGCCCAGTCCTTCAAGACCTTTGCCAACAAGGTGCCCGAAAACGGTCTGGTCATCGGCTACGATGCCAACCCCTTTGTGAGGTCGGTCATCGATGACCTCAAGTGCAGGGTTGTGACCTTTGGCTTCAACGAGGGCAGCGATTATTATGCCAAGAACATCGAATTCAACGATCTGGGCATGCCGTCCTACGATCTTTACGACAGGAATGGCTTCGTGTCCAGAATACAGCTGGCTGTACCCGGAGAGCACAATGTGAGCAATTCTCTGGCTGCCATAGCCTGCTGCCTTAACCTCGGCGTGAGCCTGGAGTCCATAAAGGAGAGCCTGCAGAGCTTCACCGGCACCCAGAGGCGCTTCGACATCATCGGCAGGACCAGGTCCGGCATCAGCATTGTGGACGATTACGCCCACCATCCCACCGAGATCAAGGCGACCCTTTCTGCGGCTCAGAACGTGTCGCACAAGAGCATCTGGTGCCTCTTCCAGCCCCATACCTACACCAGGACCATGGCGCTGTTCGGGGAGTTCGCCGATGCCTTCAAGGACGCCGACAAGATAGTCCTGGCTGAGATCTATGCCGCAAGAGAAAAGAACATCTATAAGCTCAGCTCCCGCGCTCTGATGGAGGAAATAAAGATAAAGCATCCCGACAAGGAGGTTTACTTTATACCCGAATTCGACGACATGGCCGAGTTTGTGAGAAATAACGCCAATCCCGGAGATATAGTAATAACAATGGGCGCCGGCGACATCTACAAAGTAGGTGAAAAGATCCTCGCTGCCGACAAGGCTTAAAGTATTGTATTCACGAAATATGCAGTTTTGCGGGTGACGTTAGGGAGGGCACCCATCGACGAGCGTTAGCGAGTCGCATGGGAGGGTGCCCTGACGGCAGGACCCGCAAAACCGGACCATAAAAACCATGAAAACACAGATAAAGAAGGCCCAGCGGGTCTGCATGATAACCCACATACTCACTGAAAACCCCAACAAAGACTACTCTCTCGGGTACTTTGCTGAAAGGTTCGGCTGCGCAAAATCCTCCATCAGCGAGGACATGAAACTCGTCCGCGTCTCCATGGAAGCCGCAGGCCTTGGCTATCTTGAGACCACCGCCGGGATCAAAGGCGGAGTCCGGTACGTGCCCTACATTTCTGCCGAGGAATCTCTTAAAGTGCTGGAAAATCTCAAAGCTCTTTATGAAGAGCCCAGCAGGATGGTCGGTGGACGCTTTATTTACACAACAGATTTTATGTTTACACCCGAGACAGCAAAGGGAGCGGCGAGAATTTTCGCAAAACGCTTCGCTGCGCTGGATCTGGATGTGGTGGTGACCATAGAGACCAGAGGCATAGGCGTGGCACTGTTCACCGCAGAGCTGCTCAATAAGCCCCTTGTGGTCCTCAGAAGAGAGAGCAGGGTCTCTGAAGGCAGCACCATCAATGTCAATTATTTCAGCGGATCTTCAGACCGCATACAGCAGATGAGCCTTTCCAAGATGGCTCTGAAGCCGGGCATGCGGGCTTTGATCATAGATGACTTCATGCGCGGAGGAGGGAGCATCAAAGGCATAGAGGATATGCTCAGCGAATTTGATGCAGTAACCGCAGGCATAGGAGTGATTGTCGTGGCGGGAGGCCGCGACAACAAGAAGATCGGAGACTATACCCCCTTGCTTCTCATGAACGAGGAGGATAAGTACCGAGTCAGAATGGATATCAATCCGGATGTAATAGCTTAATGCAAACAAGGAAAGGAATTCACAATGGGGAGCAACGGAGCATTTGCAGGCTACAAAATTTTTGCAGGAAACGGAAATCCTGCGCTGGCACAGGAAATATCTGAAATACTGGACAAGCCTCTTGGCAAGTCCAAATCAACTAAATTTGCAGACGGAGAAGTATTCGTAAGCCTCGGCGAGTCTGTAAGAGGTATGGACTGCTATATCATCCAGCCCACCTGCAGACCGGTAAATGACAATCTCATGGACCTGTGCATCATGGTAGACGCCATGCACAGAGCCTCTGCAGGCAGAATAAACGCCATCATCCCTTATTTCGGCTATGCCCGTCAGGACAGGATCTCAAAGCCCAGAGAACCGCTGACCGCCAAGCTGGTAGCTGACATGATCAGCGTCTCCGGCGTGGACAGGATCATCACCATGGACCTTCACGCAGCTCAGATCCAGGGCTATTTCAATATACCCGTAGACAATCTTTACGGCATGCCCATACTTGCCGATTACTTCCTGCAGAAGAAGATCGATGACATCGTTATCGTTTCTCCTGACCACGGCAGTGTAGGCAGGGCAAGGAAATTCGCAGAGAATTTCGACGCTCCCATCGCTATCATCGACAAGCGCCGTCCCAAGGCCAATGTGTCCGAAGTAATGAACATCATCGGCGATATCGAAGGCAAGAACTGCATCATGATCGACGACATGGTCGATACTGCAGGAACCATCTGCAATGCGGCTAATGCTCTTATGGCAAATGGCGCCAAGTCCGTTCACGCAGCTGCTACTCACGGCGTGCTCTCCGGTCCTGCCATCGAGCGCATCCACAACTCTGCAATGACCGAGATGGTGCTGCTGAACACCATGCCCATCGCAGCTGAAAAGAGAGAAGAGGAGAAGATCAAGGTGCTCTCCGTGGCGCCTCTTCTGGCTGAAGCTATCGTGCGCACTCACACCAACAGGCCTATCACTTCTCTCTACGACAAGACTGTGGACTAGAGCATGTATATAATCTGCGGCTTGGGAAATCCGGGAAGAGAATACGAAGCCACCAGGCACAACATGGGTTTCCGGACCCTTGATGAGCTTGCGCGGCTTCTTAACGTGTCCATTATCCAGCTCAAGTTCAAGTCCCTTGTGGGAGAGACCCGGCTGGCAGGGCAGAAGCTGATACTTCTCAAGCCCCAGACCTTTATGAACAACAGCGGCGAAGCTTTGAGGGAAGCAGCCGCATACTATAAGGTCGAACCTGAAAACATACTCGTGATATACGACGACACGGACCTGCCCGTAGGGAGCATAAGGATGCGCCCTTTCGGGAGCTCCGGAAGCCATAACGGCATGAAATCCGTCATATATCAGCTTCAGAGCGACCAGTTTCCCAGGCTCAGAGTGGGCATAGGAAGCAAGGGTCAGCTGGACATGAGGGATTTTGTTCTCGGACGCTTTTCCGACAGCGAAAAGGAAGCTGTGGATGCGGCCATAAAGCAGGCAGCTCTGGCTGCGCAGTGCTTTGTGACCGACGGACTCCAGGAAGCCATGTCCAGATACAACACAAAAAAGGATAAGCCCCTGAAGCACAAGCGGGTGCCGGAAGCGGAAGATCCAAAGGAAAAAGAAGAATAATGATAATCAATTATACCGGAATTTCCGATACCAGAATTGCCTATCCGGCTTCAGAGCTGATAAAAGAAAAACCGGGACAGGCCATCATAATCTGCTCCTCCCAGTCAAGGGCAAGGCGCATTGCTGACGACCTGTCCTTTTTTTCTGATGTCCCGGTTTTGGTCTATCCGGAGCTGGAGCTGGCTGCCATGCGCTACGATGCCAAGAGCCCTGCAGAGCTAACAGCAAGGCTGAGGGTCCTGAACAAGCTCCAGAGCGGCGAGCCCTGCATCGTGGTAGCGCCTGTGCTGGGCGCTCTTAAGCGGCTGACTCCTCCTGAGATATACTCGAAAAACATGCTGCACCTTACCATAGGCGGCCGCATAGACAGGGCGGAACTCATAAAGACCCTGGCTTCTCTCGGCTACGAAAGAGTCAGCTCGGCAGAGGCCGGAGGCCAGTTTGCTGTAAGGGGCGACATAATCGACCTCTTCTCCGGAGACCGTGACCTTCCTGTAAGAATAGAGCTTTTTGACGACGAGATAGATTCACTCCGCTGCTACGATCCCATGACACAGCGCTCCGTGGAGCAGCTGAAGTCCATAAGGATCAGGCCTGCCCAGCTGCTGGTAAAGGACAGCGATGCTTTTGAAAGAGCTGTGAAGGGCATCTCCTCGGCCTACAACAAGGCCATACAGGGTAAGAAGATAACTCAGGATGCCTTGGACAAGCTCAGAGAGCAGAGGGATTATCTGATATCCTGCATAGAAGAAGGCCTGAATTTCCAGTATCTCGAGGCCTATATATCATACTTTTACGAAAACACAGCCTGCCTCTGGGACTACATGAAGGATCCGTCCTTTGTGATTGTTGACGACCCCAGCCGCATAGCCGAGACTCTGGATTTTTATCTTGAGGATGACGGTGAGAACCAGAAGCAGATGCTTGAAAGATACCAGGCAGTGTCTAAGGACTTCGATTCCAACCCTCAGCCGGAGGATCTCTACAGGCTGAAGGAGCTGGCATCAGGCCCCAATGCCTCAAGAGACAGCAGCGAGGCGCTGTTCGACCTTTATTTCACCACGCCTTTCTCCCAGCAGATACGCTATACCGACAGGCTGGACCAGCTGAGCCACATAGAATCCATGCAGGCTCCGGTCTTCTCCGGCCACATGGACATGCTTAAGACCGAGCTGAAGCGCTACATTTCCAAAGGCTACAGCGTGACTATCTGCTGCGGCAGCGACGAGCGCATCGACAACCTGAAGGACTTTTTCTACAGAGAAGGCCTGGAGGGCAGAGTTGCGCTCAGGCTCGGCTCCCTTTCCGGCGGCTGCGAGTATCCTGAGGACAAGGTCCTGTTCCTTGCAGAGTCGGATGTCTTCTCCAATGTGAAGCGCACAAGGAAGAAGGGACGCAGGCGCGGTCAGGAGATAAAGGCCTTTACAGATATCAAAAAGGGCGACTATGTGGTCCATGAAAACCACGGAGTCGGTCGCTTTGCAGGCGTGGAAAAGCTTACCGTCGACGGCAGCACCAGGGATTATCTGCGCATAGAGTATGCTGCCAGCGATGTGCTCTACATTCCTGTGGACCAGATGGAATCTGTCCAGAAATACGTTGGCTCGGAGGGCGTGGAGCCCAGGATCAACAGGCTTTCCGGCAGTGATTGGGCTCTGACAAAGGCTAAAGCCAAAGCCGCCATCAAGGATATGGCTGAGGATTTCCTGAGGCTCTCCGCCCAGAGAGCTGCGGAGCCTGGTTATCAGTTCGGCCCGGACAGCAGCTGGCAGAAGGAGTTTGAAGATTCCTTCCCCTACGAGGAGACAGATGATCAGCTGCGCTGCACGGAGGAGATAAAAAAGGACATGGAATCCGACAAGGCCATGGACCGTCTGCTCTGCGGAGATGTGGGCTACGGCAAGACTGAGGTCGCTGCCAGAGCCATATTCAAGTGCCTTGAGGAGGGCAAGCAGGCTGCGGTGCTGGTGCCTACCACCATACTTGCCAATCAGCACTACAACACCTTCCTTGAACGCTTTAAGGCTTACCCCTTCCAGATAGAGATGCTGTCCCGCTTCAGGACTGACAAGCAGCAGGGCGAGATAGTTGAAAAGCTGAAAAAAGGCGAAATAGACCTTATAGTCGGCACCCACAGGCTGCTGTCTAAGGATGTAAAGTTCAAGGATCTGGGCCTGCTTGTGGTGGATGAGGAGCAGCGCTTCGGCGTGGAGCACAAGGAAGCCATAAAGCAGCTCAAGCACAATGTGGACGTTCTGACACTTTCTGCTACTCCTATACCGAGGACTCTTCACATGTCCCTCATCGGCATCAGGGACATGTCTGTCATAGAAGAACCGCCTGAGGACCGCTATCCTGTCCAGACCTATGTCATGGAGCAGGACGATGCAATGATGGCCAATATCATACGCCGCGAGCTGGACAGGGACGGGCAGGTCTATTTCGTGTACAATAGGGTGCGCGGCATACAGACCATGGCAAGAAAGATCAGGGATCTGGTGCCTGAGGCCAGGGTGAGCGTGGGCCATGGACAGATGAGCGAGAGGGAGCTTGAGGATGTGATGATGAATTTCGTCAATCACGAAAGCAATGTGCTCGTTGCTACGACCATTATCGAATCAGGCCTTGATATACCCAATGTTAACACAATTATTATTATGGACGCCGACCGTTTCGGCCTGTCCCAGCTCTATCAGCTGAGGGGCAGAGTGGGGCGTTCCAACCGCATGGCGTATGCCTACCTGCTATACAAGAAGGATAAGGTGCTGTCGGAGATAGCTGAGAAGAGGCTCAGGGCTATAAGGGAATTTACCGAATTCGGCGCAGGCTTCCGCGTGGCTATGAGGGATCTGGAGCTTCGGGGCGCCGGAAACATCCTTGGCATAGAACAGTCGGGCCACATGCTCTCCATAGGCTACGAGCTCTACTGCCGCATGGTGGATGAGGCCGTAAGGGAGCTGAAGGGTGAGGCTCTGCCTAAGGATAGCCTCAATGCAGACAGCTCCGTGGAGCTGGCCGTTGCGGCCTTCCTGCCTGAGCGCTATATCGCGGACGAGATAACCCGCCTTGAGATGTACAAGCGCATATCCTCCATCTACAGCGAAGACGACCGCTCTGAGGTAACGGACGAGCTCATCGACCGCTTCGGAGACATCCCAAGAGAGACTGAAAACCTGCTTGATATAGCTATGATAAGAAACAAAGCTTCCCGCTGCGGCGTTTCGAAGGTTATGCAGCAGCGCAGCGACGTGGTACTGCTTTTCGAGGAGCAGAATGCCCTCGACCCCGATATGCTTGGCCGCCTGGTGGACAGCTTCGGCAACCGCCTCAGCTTCTTCGGCGGAAAGGAGCCTAAGATCAGGCTTCAGATCCTGGGCGATACTGCCGTTGGGACAGCGCTTTCCATGCTTGATGTTATGACAGCGTAGTTGTATAATATATTTCTAAGCGATACTGCAGCAAGGAGGTATATGACATGAGAAGCTTCGAACGTATACTTATTTCAGCAGCAATGGACAGCGAGATCCTGGATCTTATGGAAGAACTGGACGATCCCGAAAGGCTTGAAGTGGCGGGCTACACGCTGGTCCTTGGCAAGATCGATGAAAAGGACGTTGCCGTGCTTAAAACAGAGATAGGCATGGTCAACGGAACAGCCTCCGTGGCATTTGCTTCGGATTATTTCAAGCCGGACCTCATCATCAATCTTGGTACCGCGGGGGCTCACAATCCCCAGCTTCACGTGGGGGATGTGGTGGTGGCCTCCAGCACTGCAAGTATCAACAACCAGTTCGGAGATGATCAGGAGATCTATACAGATCCTCTTCTCTCAAGCAGAGCTGCGGCTCATTTCAACCGCATACTCAGCTCCAGATATGAGTGCGAGAAGCTGGGCATTCCCTGTCCCATGACAGAATACGGCTCCGGCAAGTCCATGCTGGGCTGCATAGGCTCGGGCGACGTCTGGAATAAGGATAAGGATGTCATCGATGGCATACGGGAGGAGTTCGGCACCGATGCGGAGGACATGGAGACCTACGCGGCGGCTCACGTGGCGTCCAGACTGGGAATTCCCTTCCTGGGCTTCCGCATCATGAGCAATTCCGAAGTGCTGGGCGAGGCATACAAGCCCGAGACAGGCTCCTACTGCCAGTCTCTGTGCCTCAGCCTTCTTGAAAATATCGACACTATTTTATGAGCAGCGAAGAGAACAAAAAAAATAAATCGTTTGTGGGAGGAGCTGTGATCCTTGGCCTTGCCGGACTTCTGGTCAAGGTCCTTGGCGCAGCTTTCCGCATTCCCCTGGCAAATATCATAGGAGACGACGGCATGGGATACTACCAGACGGCGTATCCTATTTACGTGCTGTTTCTTACACTTGCCACTGCAGGCATTCCCACCGCCATCTCCAGGATGGTGGCTGAACGCTACGCTCTTGACAAGCCCAGGGCGGCATACAAGGTATTCAGGGTATCTTCTCTTCTGCTTTTCCTTACAGGCCTGGTGAGCGCCGGCATACTCTACTTCGGAGCAGGCGCGGTGACAAGGATGATCAAGGAGCCGGATGCGGTACACGCCATGCAGGCTCTTGCCATAGGCCTGATCTTCATTCCGCTTATGGGCTCCTACAGGGGCTTTTTTCAGGGACGCCAGAACATGAGGCCTACGGCGGTATCGCAGTTTGTGGAGCAGCTTTTCAGAGTTGCCGCAGGTCTTGGACTTGCTATCTACTTTCTGCCTAAGGGGCTGCCCTTTGCAGCAGCAGGCGCCAGCTTCGGTGCCACAGCAGGCGGTATCTTCGGCTTCATATGCATAGCTCTGATATACCTTGCAAACCGCAGGACCATAAACGCTGAACTCAGGCTTGACAACAGCACAGATGAAGAAAGCATAAAGTCCATACTGTGGACCATACTGACCATCGCAGTTCCCATCACCATCGGGTCCTCGGTGATGCCTATCATAAACTCCATAGACACCGCCATGGTCAAGAGCCGCCTGATATCCATAGGCTACGACTCCGACAGCGCAAGAGCTCTCTACGGGCAGCTGACAGGCATGGCAGCGCCTATAATCAACCTGCCGCAGGTCTTCACTCAGGCCGTTTCCATGAGCCTTGTCCCTGTCGTGGCTTCAGCTTTCAAGAGGGGCGAGACTGAATTTATGAGAAAGAATATCTCGCTCGGCCTGCGTTATGCAATGCTCATAGCCACACCCTGCGCTTTTGGCATGATGGCTCTTGCAAAGCCCATAATGCTGCTGCTCTATCCCAGGCAGCAGGCCAGCGCCCGGAGCGCTGCGGCTTGCCTGGCCATACTTGCTATGGGAGTTATATTCCTGTCCCTTGTGCATGCAACCACCGGCACGCTTCAGGGCATAGGAAAGCAGCATCTGCCTGTCATAGACCTATGCTTCGGAGCGCTGTTTAAGATCGGCGTCAACTATTTCCTGACCGCTGTTCCCGCTCTGAACGTGAAGGGCGCAGCCATAGGCACAGCCAGCGCCTATCTGGTGGCAGCCGTTCTGAACCTTTGGCATGTGAGCCGCTTTACAGGCACTAAGTACGATTATGTGGCCATATTCATAAAGCCGGCGATAGCCGCAGGCTGCATGGGAGCCGCGGCAAGGCTGAGTTACGAGCTATTCCACAGATTTGCAGGCAACATGATATCGACGATGCTTGCCATAGCGGTGGGCGTGATCGCTTATGTGATACTTGTATTCGCCACCAGGTCGATCACTTTAGATGAACTCGAGACCATACCAAAAGGGAAACGCATAGCCGGCATACTGAGGCGCTTTATAAGATAAAACTATCAAAAAACCCCTAAAAATAAAGGATTATGGGGGTTTTTTATATTGACTTTTACATATTTGTGTGCAACAATACTTAATGTTGTGCGGAGCACCAGGCTCCGCTCGAAATAACTATCAGGAGGAATAAAATGAATAAGGCTGAATTAGTAGCAAAGATTGCAGAATCCACAAACCAGAAGAAGAAGGTTACCGAAGAGATCGTTAACGCTTTCATCGAAACAGTTGAAGAAGAACTCGCCAACAAGGGCAAGGTACAGCTCGTTGGTTTTGGTACTTTCGAAGTCAGAGAGCGCAAGGCTCGCACCGGCAGAAATCCCCAGAAGAAGGGCGAAGTTGTGGAAATCCCTGCTTCCAATGCACCTGTATTCAAGGCTGGCAAGGCATTCAAGGATGCTGTAAACAAGTAATAGCAATCTGAAAGCAATTAAGGAGAGACCTTCGGGTCTCTCTTTTGTTATGCAGTGATATTGGGAACGGTTCTGTTTATAATATTCATAGAACAATTTGACGGGTCTCCCGCAGGACTCGGTGCTGCGCAAGGCATCCTCCCATGAGATTCGCTTATGCTCAGCGCGCGCGTCTCCTCCTTATGTCACCCCTCAAAATCATATGCCAAACAGAAGCTTCTCAAATGTCATTCAGTCCGATAATGCAGAGGCCATCAGCGCAAGGCTTCGTCTGCTGTTAAGCAATTGATCTGTTCATCGCTGCTTCGGCACGCTCGGGAACGCACCGGGTGCCTACTGTCGGCACCCGGCTTAACGGCCCTCGCTATGGCGGACCGTCCCGCCATGCCGTGCGCGACGCTCGAACATATCGTGCTTAACGACGCAGCCTCAGCAAATGCGCCTCAGACCTCTGCCTTTATCGTGAAACAGACTTAAGAGATCGCGCGGCTGTATAGAGTTCCTGCGGGAGACCATTCAGCATACTTTAAAAGCGAAGGTCAAACAAGACAGCTCTTTAACCCCCAAAATGCGTATTTGAGCTTTAGTGTCTGGCATGAGAGGATGGCCAGCTCACTGTCATTCTGACAACACCTACACAAAGAAGCCTCTTTGTCAGCAACAATAATAAAGCTCAACTCATTTTGTGACAAATCACTAAAAATATAGCAGTTTTGTCACGCTTACGGTAAGGCTTTATGAGTGCAGTGTATCCGGAATGGCCTTTTTTTGTACTGAGTTATCGTAGATCATGAACCGGGCCGGATGTGTTATCGCCATTAATGATATCAGAACCCTTCCAGGGATGTATTTTCCAAACATTCTTTAAATCCTCTTTCCTTCAATGTTGACGAGACCCTGTATTTTGCGCCAATTTGTCACGAATCACTTAGGGCTTAGAAAACGAGCATAAATCCAAGCCTTTTGACAATGGGAATGGTTCTGGTTTTCACATGTGACCTTTTATTCCGTTTTAAGTATGCTTCATGGTCTTAAGTCCTCGTCGCTGCAGCGCAATCGATTTCGGCTTTGCTGATCGAGGCCGCGCGCCGGATCCGCTCGCGCCTACAGTCGGCGCTCGCTGTCGCGCTAGCCTCCCGGCTGCCTCGATGCATGCTCGCTGAAATCGTGCGGCTGCATAGAGCTCCTGCGGGAGACCATTCAGCATACTCTAAAACGGCTTGTCAATGCTTTTTGCGATTTGACTGTTAATGAACACTCTGTTGTGATAAAATATATTAATTTTGACGCTGCATATGGAGGTAATGAATGCGTATAGATAAATATCTTAAGGTCTCGAGGCTTATAAAGCGCCGCACTGTGGCTCACGATGCCTGCGAGGAGGCCAGGATCTTCATAAACGACAAGCAGGTAAAGCCCGGGGCTCAGGTGTCTGCGGGGGATATTGTGATGATCAGATTCGGCACATCTGAGCTGAAGGTAAAGGTACTCTCAACCCCCGAACACGTGACAAAAGACGGAGCGTCAGAGCTTTACGAGATAATCAATGAATAATGCTGCGCTGATGGGCTTTATCATTGGCAAATACAGATAATAGTCATAATTCAATGGATAGATTCAAATTAGTCTCAGATTTTAAAATGATGGGGGATCAGCCGGAGGCTGTAAGGCGGCTGGTGGATGGCATAGAGAGCGGAAAGCGTCATCAGACACTGCTGGGCGTAACCGGCTCCGGAAAGACCTTCACCATGGCCAACGTCATCGCTCAGGTGAACCGCCCGACGCTGGTCATCTCCCACAACAAGACCCTCGCGGCCCAGCTCTGCGGTGAATTCAAGGAATTCTTCCCGGAGAACGCCGTGGAGTATTTTATTTCCTACTACGACTACTACCAGCCGGAAGCTTATGTGCCCTCGACTGACACATATATCGAAAAGGACTCTGACATCAACCAGGAGATAGACCGTCTGCGCTATTCGGCTACCGCATCTCTTGCGGAGCGCCGGGACGTCATAATCGTGGCTTCCGTATCCTGCATCTACGGTCTGGGAAGCCCTGTGGATTACAAGAACCAGATGCTGTCCCTAAGACCCGGTCAGCAGAAGAGCCGCAATGAGATACTCAGGAAGCTGACGGATATACAGTACACCAGAAATGACATGGGCTTTGAGCGGGGCACCTTCCGCGTCAGAGGAGACATCATAGACATAATCCCCGCAGGCTCCGAATCCGCTGTGCGTATAGAGCTTTTCGGAGATGAAGTGGAGTCCATAAAGGACATGAACCCGGTTACAGGTGAGATCACAGGCATCAGAAATCACGTGGCTATCTTCCCTGCATCCCTCTATGCCACGAGCCCCGAGAATATGGCAAGGGCTCTGGTCACAATAGAAGAAGAGCTGGAAGAGCGACTGGTGTGGCTCAGGGACAGAGGCAAGCTGCTGGAGGCTCAGCGCCTTGAGCAGCGCACCCGCTACGACCTTGAAATGCTGCGGGAGATAGGCTCCTGCAAGGGAATAGAAAACTACTCGAGGCATCTGGCGGGCAATCCGCCGGGGGCGACGCCTTTCACTCTGCTGGACTATTTCCCGGATGATTCCCTCGTCATAATCGACGAGTCCCACGCCATGCTGCCTCAGCTGAGAGCTATGGCAAACGGTGACAGGAGCCGCAAGACCACTCTGGTTGAATATGGCTTCCGACTGCCCTCTGCTCTGGACAACAGGCCGCTGCGCTTTGAGGAATTCAACAAAAAAGTGAACCAGCTGATCTACGTTTCAGCAACTCCTGCGGACTACGAAAAAGAGGTGAGCGGGGGCATAAGCGCGCAGCAGCTGATAAGGCCTACAGGACTTCTTGATCCGCCCATCACCGTGGTCCCGACAGAAGGACAGGTGGACCATCTGATAGGGGAGATACACAAGGAGATAGCAAAGGGCTACCGCGTTCTGGTAACGACTCTTACAAAGAAAATGGCCGAAAGTCTTACGGACTACCTGAAGGGCGCAGGGCTGAAGGTGCGTTATATGCACTCGGACGTGGACACTCTGGAGAGAAACGAGATCCTGCGGGATCTGCGCCTGGGAGTCTTCGACACGCTGGTGGGCATCAACCTGTTAAGAGAGGGACTGGACCTGCCTGAAGTGTCTCTTGTGGCCATACTCGATGCGGATAAAGAAGGTTTCTTAAGGACCGAGACTTCGCTGATACAGACCATAGGCCGCGCATCGCGTAACGCCGAGGGTCACGTGATAATGTACGCTGACAGCATCAGTCACGCCATGCAGGTGGCCATCGATGAGACTGCCCGCCGCAGGGAGGTGCAGGAGGCCTACAACAAGGAGCACGGCATCACCCCGGAGACCATCAAAAAGTCAGTCAGGGACATCATCGAGGTCACCAGAAAGGTGGAGGCGCCGCTGGACGAGCTGGGCGGGAAGAATCTGCTGGAGCTTACCAAGGGCGAGCTGAAGGATTATGCGGCCAAGCTGGAGAAGGAAATGAAGGCCGCCGCCAAGGATCTGCAGTTCGAACGCGCCGCCATGCTGCGTGACAGGATGATGGAGGTCAGAGCCAAGCTATGAAAACACTGATAAAAAACGGGCGGATAATAGATCCTTCGCAGAAGCTCGACGCTTTTGCAAACCTTCTGGCAGAGGACGGAAAGATAGTCGGGCTCACTGAGGAAGAGCCTGAGGCAGATCTTGTGGTGGATACAAAGGGCCACATGGTTACTCCCGGTTTCATAGATATCCACATGCACGAGGACTCCTTCGGAGATGACGGCATTCTTTTGCAGAACACCTTCCGCTCCATGCTGAAGATGGGGGTCACCACTGCCATCGGAGGAAACTGCGGCTCCAACAGGGCGGACCCTGCGCGCATGCTGGACTACATAGACGAACATGGAAACACCGTAAATCTCGGCCTTTTTGTAGGCCATGGATGGCTGAGGGAAGCATGCGGGCTCACAGACAGGTACAGCCCTGCATATGGAAAATTGCAGAGCAGACTGGCCGAAATGGCGCAGGAGCGTCTGGATGCAGGCTGCATGGGAGTTTCCTTCGGGCTTGAGTACATACCCGGCACCGGGACCGAAGAGATCTTAAAGCTTGCAGCGCTATGCACGCCTTCCGGGCGGCTTGTGTCCAGCCATGTCCGCGGCGATGTGGGCAAGGTATTCGGAGCCGTAAAGGAAATGGCCGATATGGCCCAAAAGACCGGCTGCAGAGTGCAGATATCGCATATTGGTAGCATGGGCGGCTACGGTCAGATGAAGCAGCTGCTGAAGGAGATCGAGGGCTACAGGGCAGCCGGAGCGGATATGGCCTGCGACTGCTATCCTTACAATGCATTTTCCACCTATATCGGTTCTGCGGTTTATGACGAAGGCTGCATGGATGACTATCAGGCGGATCACAGCGCCATAATGATGGCTACGGGTAGATATGCAGGGCAGCGCTGCACTAAAGAAATATTCGAGTGGGAAAGAAAAAATGCTCCTCAGGACCTGACCATTGGCTTCCTGATGAAGGAAGAGGATGTGGAGATGGCTCTTCGTCACCCTCTGGTGATGCTTGGAAGCGACGGCATGCTGCTGGGAGATCAGGGCCACCCGAGGGTCTCCGGGACCTTCTCACGCTTTATAGCTAATTATGTAAGACCCGGAAAAGTCGGGCTTATGGAGGGAATCGCAAAAATGACATCCATGCCTGCGGAGCGGCTGAGGCTGCCCCAAAAAGGCAGTTTCAAGAGCGGTTGCGATGCGGATATAGTAATTTTTGACTTTGAAAGAATCAAAGACAGGTCAACATTTGAAGAGCCTTTCAGATCGCCTGCAGGAATAGACTATGTGCTGCTTGGCGGGCAGATAGCCTGCCAAAACGGCGTCATCATAGCTGACAGGCTGGGACGCTCTGTAAGGTACGGCGATCAGCTGCATTCCTGATGCAGGGAGGACGGGTATGAAACTCATCTGGCACGGCACAGCTTCGGTGGAAATCATAAGCGGAGAGGGCAGTATACTTTTCGATCCATTTGTGCCTCTTAAGCATTCTGCTGTGCCTGTTTCAATAGATGAATACGACGGGTTTACAGATATCTTCGTCACCCACGGACATCTTGACCACATAGTAAACATTCCCCAGATCGCAAGGCGCAACCCGGATGTAAGGGTATTCTGCACGGATACTCCGTATAAAGCATTGCGTGGGTATGGTGTTCCTCAGAAGAACCTGGTGCTGATGGGCTTTGGTCAGAGTCTGGATGTGAATGGCTTCCATGTAAGGACCTTTCACGGAAAGCATGCGGTGCTGCCCGCTGTTTCATGGAGCAGGCTGAAGTATATTTTACAGTCTCCGGCTCTTGGCAATCTGCCGCAGATTATAAAGCACAACCGCAGATGCAGGGAAAACGATGAAACTGTCTTCTACTGGATCGAGGCGGAGGGCAGAAGCCTAGCTCTTATGGGCAGTCTGAACCTGCGGGAAGACAGTGAATACCCTGCAGATGCAGATCTTCTGGTGATGCCATACAATGGCTGGGAGGACAACTTCCCTCCGGCGCTGCGGGTGATAGAAAGGCTCAAGCCTAAGCGGGTGGTGCTGGATCACTACGACGATACATTTCCGCCGCTGACCATGCCTTTGGACCTGTCACCTGTGCTGGACCTGGATATTGTTTCCGTAGAGGCACTGGAACTGCACAGGGAAATTGAAGTATAGATTAAAACGACAGGAAATTGGAACAGACATCGTTGTACACGGCAGAAACATGATAAAAACAGAGAGATTAAGCATAAGGCGGATCCAGGCTGAGGACTGGAAAGGCATACAGGCCATATGGGCGGATGCGGAGAAGTCCGTATACGCTCAGTATGACGCGCCGAACGATCCTTCTGAGGCTTCTGTCCGGCGCAGAGTCAAGCGCTGGGCTTCGGTTTCCGACAGCATGGAGCACATATTCTATGGGGTATTCCTTCAGGACGACCTGATAGGCTATGTGGGGCTTCACGATATCGGACCTTCCTATGAGATCGGCTACTGCTTCCGTTCGGATCAGCACAGAAAAGGCTACGCAAAGGAAAGCATCAGAGCCATACTTGAGCACCTTTCATCTAAAGGCATAAGATCCTTCAGCGCAGGTACTGCGCTCAATAATACTCCTTCTGTAAACCTGCTTAGATCTCTGGGATTTGAGCAGACAGGAACGGAGCTGGTCTCCTTCTACAAGGATGAAAAGGGCCGCGATATCTGGTTCAAGGGCGGGATATACGAGCTTAAGCTGGAAGAGATGGATGACTGAATAAATGGAATTCGGAAAGGATTTATGCTAAACTGTCATCGAACAGTTCAATAAATTTTGGGAGTTTGTGATATGAAAAAGAAAGCAATAACAGCTCTGATGCTCTGCCTTGTGCTCCTGCTGGCCGGATGCGCAGGCGGACAGGGAGAAAAGGAAGCTGACACTAAGGTTTTTGAACCTTTAGTGGGCGACTGGTACAGTGAAAACGGTCTTCTGCGGCTCAAGATCTATGAAAACGGCGGCTTTGAGATGAAAAGCCTTGGCGGAGATGCTGAGGGATACCTGAAGTACTCGGAGGAGAACAATGCGGAGGGCGTAAGCGGGCCTCATTTCGACCTGTACCTGGAAAACAACGAGCTTTATTCAGAGTTTACCTGCCTGGTCCAGGACGAAAACTATCCCGGCACCCTGACTTTTGAACAGGGCATGGGGGCTGAGCTCCTGACCCACGAATACGTGGAGCCGGAGAAGATCGACTGGATCTATGCCAATTTCGTCAGCGATCTTAATTATGACATCGGAGAACATGAAGAATTCGTAGCCTTCGACGACCCCGATTCTGTAGAGGTGCTCTTTACTGCTATCAGAGACATAAAGGATTTCAAGTTCTACAACGCATTCATAAAGGACGTAACTGCCGCTGGACAGGTCTCCTTTGGCGTGAATCTCATGTACGAGCAGCCGGAATTCAGGGGCGAGGTGCCTCTTAAGGTAAAGATGATATTCCCGGGCGATTCACCGAACAATGCCCTGTCCTATACGGATCCCTTTACAGGCGCCACCAGATTCTATCTTATCGAGCTCAGCGGCTACGACGGATCCCTTCAGATGCTTGAACTCAGCACCGGACAATAAAAGCCGTAAAGGTCAGAAAAAAGCTCCTTATTCTTCCGGAAAAACATTTGTTTTTATATTTGTTTAGTGTATAATTGCAGAGTATCAATACCGGTACTCTGCTTTATTTCGTCTTATCGGAGCGGGCCTGCAGCAGGGCCTGCCATACAAGTATTAACATCATGCAGACAGATCTCGTAATAAAGGGCGCCAGAGCCCATAATCTTAAGAATCTGGATATTACCATTCCAAGGGACAAAATGGTTGTGGTGACCGGCCTTTCGGGCTCGGGAAAATCCAGCCTGGCTTTTGATACCATCTATGCAGAAGGCCAGAGGCGCTATGTGGAAAGCCTTTCTGCCTATGCCAGAATGTTCCTGGGACAGCTGGACAAGCCGGACGTGGATTCCATAGACGGCCTGAGTCCCGCCATCTCTATAGACCAGAAGACCACCTCCAAAAACCCCAGGTCCACTGTGGGCACTGTCACGGAGATCTACGACTATCTGCGTCTGCTTTATGCCCGCACTGGCATTCCTCACTGCCCGATCTGCGGCAGAGAGATAAGCAGCCAGACCGTGGATCAGATCGTGGAACAGCTGATGGGACAGGGAGAAGGCAGCAGAATCACCGTGCTGGCTCCTGTAATCAGAGCCCAGAAGGGACAGCATGAAAAAATCCTTGAACGCATTCAGCGCGAAGGCTTCGTCCGTGTCCGGGTGGACGGGGAGATCAAGACTCTTGGAGAGGATGAGATAAAGCTTGCCAAGACCTACAAGCACAGCATAGATATCGTAGTCGACCGAATAGTAGTCCGCGACGGCCAGCAGGGGAGACTATCTGAAGCCATCGAACTGGCAGTGAGCCAGGGCGACGGACTCTGCGCGGCGCTGGTGCAAAAGGGTGACGACAGCAGAGAGCTGGAGTTTTCCACCAAGCTGGCTTGCCCGGAGCACGGAGTCAGCCTCGGAGAGCTGGAGCCCAGAGACTTTTCCTTCAACTCGCCCTTCGGAGCCTGCCCGGAATGCAACGGACTGGGCTTTATAGAGCGCATGGATCCGGACCTGATAATAGAGGATCCTAAGCTTTCCATAAATGCCGGCGCGCTTACCAAGGCATTCGCATCCATGGAGTACGCAGGCTTCTACAAGCAGCTCATACAGGCGCTGGCAGATTATCACAAAGTGTCTCTGGATACGCCGTATAAGGACCTGCCGGAGGCCTTCACACACGAACTTTTATACGGCACTGGCGGCCGCAAGCTGGATTACGGATACGTTAGAAGAGACGGCAGCATCTCACACAGGCACGATACCTTCGAGGGCATCATACCAAATCTGATGCGCCGCCACGGCTATACCAGCTCCGAGGCGATCAAAGCCAAGCTGGAGGACTACATGTCCATAGACCTCTGTCCCTCATGCCGCGGCAAGAGACTAAGGCCGGAGATACTGGCGGTAACAGTGGGCGGAAAGAACATCATAGAATTCACCGAGATGGCAGTCAGGGACGCCCTGGTGTTCACGGAGGACCTGCCTAATCATCTCAGCGAAAAGCACATGTCCATAGCAAGGCTCATACTAAAGGAAATTGTCGCAAGGCTGAAGTTCCTGATCGAGGTGGGTCTGGATTATCTTACCCTGGCAAGAGCTTCCGCCAGCCTTTCAGGCGGAGAGAGCCAGAGAATAAGGCTGGCCACCCAGATAGGGTCTTCACTGGTTGGCGTAATGTACATACTCGATGAGCCTTCCATAGGTCTTCACCAGAAGGACAACCACATGCTGCTGCAGGCTCTTCGCAGCCTGACGGATCTTGGCAATACTCTTGTTATTGTTGAGCACGACCAGGAGACCATGGAGGCGGCGGACCAGATCATAGACATCGGTCCGGGCGCAGGGGAGCAGGGCGGCTATCTCGTGGCTCAGGGCACCTTAGAGGACATCAAGAACTGTCCGGAATCCATCACCGGCCAGTACCTCAGCGGAAAAAGGGAGATAAAGATCCCTGATTTCCGACGTCCCGGAAACGGCAATTCGATCTGGGTAAAGGGAGCAAGGGAGAACAATCTGAAGGATATTGACGTGGAGTTCCCGCTGGGCGAATTCGTCTGCATCACAGGCGTATCCGGCTCCGGCAAATCCACCCTTATAAACGACATTCTCTACAAGAGCGTGGCTCAGAGCATGTACAAAGCAAAGGCCAAGCCCGGCGCTCACAAGGAGATAACCGGCCTTGAATACATAGACAAGGTCATAGATATAGACCAGAGCCCCATAGGCAAGACTCCCAGGAGCAATCCTGCTACTTACACAGGCGTGTTCACACCTATACGCGCCCTGTTTGCACAGACTCAGGATGCTAAGATCCGCGGCTTCGATCAGGGACGCTTCAGCTTCAACGTCAAGGGCGGACGCTGCGAGGCCTGCAGCGGTGACGGCATCATCAAAATAGAGATGAATTTCCTGCCGGACGTTTACGTTCCCTGCGAGGTCTGCCACGGCAAACGCTACAATCACGAGACCCTGGAGGTCAAGTACAAGGGTAAAAATATATACGATGTGCTGGAGATGAGCGTGGATGAAGCGCTGGATTTCTTCAGAGACATTCCCAATATAAGCCGATACATTAAGACCCTTCACGAGGTAGGCCTTGGCTATATCAAGCTGGGACAGCCCTCAACTCAGCTTTCGGGAGGCGAGGCTCAGCGCATAAAGCTGGCCACGGAGCTTTCCAGGCGCAGCACAGGCAAGACCCTGTACATACTAGATGAGCCTACCACAGGTCTGCACTTCGCGGATGTGGAGAAGCTGATAGACGTGCTTCAGAAGCTGGTGGATGCAGGCAATTCCATAATCGTGATAGAGCATAATCTGGATGTTATCAAGACTGCGGACCACATCATAGACCTAGGGCCTGACGGCGGCGAGAGAGGCGGAAGGATAATAGCTCAGGGAACGCCGGAGGACGTGGCGCAGGTGGCCGGTTCCTACACAGGTCAGTATCTTAAGCGCATACTCAAAAGGCATTGATAAAGAATTACCAAAGGCATATAATTGAATCACAAAAATGTTAAACAGCGGAGGGACCGATATGAAAAAAGAAGGAAGCTTTACCAGTTCAAACGGATTCAATACAGTCTTTTACACCGAGTGGCTGCCCGAAGGGGAAGTCAAAGCCACTCTGCAGATAATCCACGGCATGGCGGAGTATATAGAGCGTTATGCGGACTTTGCCATGTATCTGAACGAGTACGGGATAGCCGTAGCAGGCACAGACCACATAGGACACGGCAGGAGCTGTTCTGTTGAGGACCGCGGATATATGGGAGAGAACAACGGCTGGAAATACATGACCGACGACGAAGAGAAGATGAACAAGATCCTTCAGGAGGAGTTCCCCGGAGTTCCTCATCACGTGCTCGGACACAGCATGGGGTCCTTCATCATCAGAAACTTCATGACTCAGTACGGTCAGGACTGTGCATCCTTTATAGTCATGGGCACTGCCGGAGCTAATCCCGCAGTCGGAGCAGGCCTTGCTCTGATCAAGACTCTCAGGAAGGTCAAGGGCGGTCACGGCCACAGCAAGCTGGTCACAGCCATGGCATTCGGCTCCTACACCAAGCAGATCAAGGATGTGCGCACAGCTTACGACTGGCTCTCCCACGACAACGCTCTGGTCGACAAGTATGTGGCTGATCCTCTCTGCGGTTTTGAATTCACTCTGGCAGGTTATCAGGATCTGATGACTCTGATCAAGGTGGTAAACGATCCGGCCTGGTACAAGGCTGTTCCCAAGGACAAGCCTATACTGGTGACCGCAGGCAAGGAGGACCCTGTAGGCGCTTACGGCGCAGGCCCTCAGGAGGTGGCAAAGGGGCTCGAGGGTGCAGGCTGCAGCAATGTAAAGCTCTGCCTCTACGACGGCATGCGCCACGAGATACTCAACGAGCTGGATAAGAAACAGGTTTACAAGGATATCAGAGATTTCCTGGTAGGATAAATCAAAGTATGATCCTGCGGGTCCTGCCACAGGGCACCCTCCCATACGCCTGGCTGGCGCCAGTCGATGGGTATCCTCCCTATGTCACCCGCAGGATCTTTCCTTAGTATTGTGCGGTTCCTAAGCTCGGGTATTCAGCTTGGGTCTCGCACGAGTATATTTTTTTCCTGGACTATGGTCAATATAGGCAACGACTGGGATGAGCTGCTGGCGGATGAGTTCCTCAAGGACTATTATCTTAAGCTGCGTGAATTCCTTAAAAGCGAATACAGCACCCGCCGTATATATCCGGATATGTACGACATCTTTAACGCGCTCAAAGCCACGCCCTACAGCAAAGTCAAGGCTGTAATACTGGGTCAGGACCCATATCACGAGCCGGGCCAGGCTCATGGCATGTGCTTCTCCGTAAAGCCCGGGGTGCCTCTGCCGCCGTCTCTTCAGAACATCTACAAAGAGCTATGGGACGATCTGGCTATAGAACCTGCAAAGGACGGCTATCTGGTCCACTGGGCGGAGCAGGGGGTGCTGCTTCTCAATACCGTGCTCACCGTAAGGGAGCACCAGGCCAATTCTCACAAGGGCAAAGGCTGGGAGCAGCTGACAGACAAGATAATAGAACTGCTTGGGCAGAGGCAGGAACCCATGGTCTTCATACTCTGGGGCTCAAATGCAAGGAGCAAGAAAAGCCTCATCATGAATCCAAAGCATCTGATAATCGAATCGGTGCATCCCAGCCCCTTATCAGCCTACAATGGCTTTTTCGGGTCAAAACCCTTTTCACGCTGTAACAATTTCCTCAAGGCCAATGGCCAGGAACCCATAGACTGGAGGGTGTGAATTGAAGCAGTTTTGGAAAATGCAGTCGACAGAGATGTTTAAGACAGGAGCGTAAATCAGATGAGTTCAGATAGTTACGTTACGAAGCTGATACCTGGGGTTGGGCGCATGCCTTATCCCGCTTATTCAGGCAGCGAGCCTTATATATTCGTAAGCTATTCTCACGAGAACTCGGAAGAGGTATTCAGGGAGATCATCATGCTTAATGAGATGGGCTACCATGTCTGGTATGATGAAGGCATTTCCGTCGGAAACGAATGGACGGAGGAAATTGCCCGCGCGCTTATGGGGTGCACTGTATTCCTTGTTTACTTTACCCCGGAATCAGCGATTTCCAACAATGTAAGGGATGAGATCAATCTTGCCATAGATGAAAACAAGCAGTCTTTTGCTGTTTATCTTCGTGAGAGCAAGCTGCAGGCCGGGATCAGACTCCGATTCGGATCCAAGCAGGCTATACTCAAATATACTTGTTCTGATGATGAATATATTTATAAGATCACCAAGGCTCTGAACAATTTCGGGCTAAAGCCATCAAAGGCAGTAAATACAGCTGTTAAAGAAAAACCCTCAGAAGAGATTCCGGAACAGGATCGCTCCATCAGCATTGCGACACAGCCCGGCAAATCCATCAATGAAGGACTATCCACAGACGGAGAAGCCAGTAACAATGTGAAATATACATTTGCCAGTGGAGGTTCATATGAGGGTGAGTCCAGGAATAACAAATACAATGGTCATGGGGTATATACCTGGGCTGATGGTACCAGATATGATGGTCAGTGGCTTGATGGGAAAATGCATGGAATAGGAACCATGACCTGGCCAAACGGGAACAGCTATACAGGTGATCATAAAGAAGGCAAGAGAACCGGACATGGGATATTCCATTTTTCCACAGGCAATGTATATGATGGAGAATTCCTGAACGGACAATATAACGGCCATGGCATATATACCTGGGCAAATGGCATCATATATGATGGAGACTGGGTGGATGGAAAAATGCATGGAATGGGGACAATGACCTGGCCGAATGGAACGAAGTATTATGGCAAGTGGGTCAATAATAAACGCGCTGACAGCAAGGATTAGCAAGCTGCTTGTTACAGTCTTCAAGTCTGCAAAATAAAGAGGCAAAGACAATGATACAGGATATTTACCCACAGGTATTCGACAACAGCTTTAAAAATGCAAAGACCAAGGCTGGAGACAAGGTTATTTCCTTCAGGGGCGAGGAGCTTCTAACGAGCATCGATCCTGAAACCAACGAGCTCAGTTTCCCCGACTGGAGCGATTTCGACCCGGCAACAAAGCACATTTACATCTTTTCCATAGACGAGCAGCGCTATTTTATGGCTTTTGATGCGGAAATAGAGCCTGAAGGCTTCAGCTTTCAGCCGATGTCTGAAATCAGAAGGCTCAAAATGGGTTCAAACGTCAGCATGTTTGCCGCTTTCAGCGCTTATCACCTGCATAAATGGTATTCTGCCAGCAGATACTGCGGCGCCTGCGGCGAAGCGACCGTGTTCGACAGCAAAGAGCGCGCGATGCGCTGCCCTAAATGCGGAAATATAATCTATCCCAGGATCAATCCGGCGGTTATCATCGCTGTCAGGAACGGCGACAGGCTGCTTCTCACAAAGTATAACCGCGGATACGCAAATTATGCTCTTGTGGCGGGCTTTACCGAGTTCGGCGAGACATTAGAGGAGACCGTCCAGCGGGAGGTCATGGAGGAGACCGGACTCAAGGTCAAAAACATACAGTATTATAAGTCCCAGCCCTGGGGCATCGCCCTGGACCTGCTGGTGGGCTTCATCTGCGATGTTGACGGAGACGACACCATACACATCGACAACCAGGAACTCAAGCTTGGCGCCTGGATACCCAGAGAAGAGATACAGCTGCAGCCTCTTAAGATAAGCCTCACCGGCGAGATGATGCAGATGTTCAAAGAAGGGAAGATCTAAGGCAGGACAATATAAGGCAATATCAGCAAAAAGCAGTACCGGAAAGGGTACTGTTTTTTGTAAGCAATAATGTTTTTCAGTTACTGATTTACTAAAGCTATAGTATTTGGCTTAGAAAACAGGTGTTTCTGCTATTTTTTACCGTGATACTGGTAATAACAGCTTTTCAGGTTTCCGTTGAAGAGCTTGCGGCGGCGGTCTGCGGGGCGACCGAACTTGGTTTCGAAGCTTTCGTCAGCGGTTATAAGGAAGATGGACCAGCCTGGGTTTTCACGGCTGAAGTTTTTCAGCGTTTTGTAAATTGCGTCTATCTCCTCCTGCTCTCCTATGCGCTGGCCATAGGGCGGGTTTGTGATTATGATGCCATGTTCCTCTTTCGGACCGGATACTGCGGTCTTATCCTGAGTTTCTGTGTTATCCCAGGGGCGCTTTTTGAGCGTATTCTGAATTGCACCTGTATGAAATTCTATGTAATCCAGGACGCCGGCTTCCAGAGCGTTTTCCCTGGCAGCCTGTATGGTCTTGGGGTCTATATCGTAGGCTCTGATGCGGAGGGCAGGGGTGTTGGCATGGCTGCCGGGCTCCTCTGACTTTGAGGCGCCGGCTTTCGCAGCGTCAGCCTCCATATTGTCAGCTTTGCAGTCAGCTGCTCCGCTGCTGAAACGGGCTATCTCTTCAGCTATCTGCTCTTCGGTTTTTATGGCTTCAAAGGCCTTCTTTCGCTCCTCCTTCCAGAGTTCCTTGGGAATTCGCTCCCAATCTTCGCTGGCAAAGCTTCTGGAAAGCCCTGGTGCAATATTTAAAGCTATCATGGCGGCTTCGATTGGAATTGTTCCGCTGCCGCACATAGGATCCACCAGAAGCCGGCTGGGCTTGTAGAAGCTCAGCATTATCATGGCTGCAGCCAGGGTCTCCTTGATGGGCGCTGCAACGGCGGCGACTCTGTAGCCACGCTTATGCAGGCCTTCGCCTGAGGTATCTATCATAAGGGTCACTTCGTCCTTCAGGAACTGAAAGCGCACCGTGTGATCCGCCCCTGTCTCCGGAAGAGTCTCAAGCCCGTAAAACTCGCCGAGCCTTTTGACCATTGCCTTTTTTATTATCGACTGGCATGCGGGAACGCTGTGCAGCACTGATTTTACGGAACTTCCTATAACAGTGAATCTTCCGTCTGAGGGTATCCATTCCTCCCAGGGCAGGGCGGCAGTCTGCTGAAAAAGCTCTTCAAAGCTCGAGGCTTTGAATTCTGCCATCTTGAGATAGACTCTGTCGGCGCAGCGCAGCCACAGGTTTGAACGCACGATGCCTCTTTCGTCGGCCATATAGCTGATGCGTCCGTCCCTGGAATCCGTTATCTTATATCCGAGTTCTTCAATTTCTCTTTTTACCACAGCTTCCAGCCCGAAGGTGGCGCTGGCGATAAGCTCAAGACGTGTCATTTTGCATCCTCCTGATGAAATCGAAATTACCGCCTTTAGAATATATGCAAGGCGGGTGCTTGGCAAGGGATTTTTATGCATTAAGCATAAGTTCGTTGAAACGGAGGTCTGTTTAACATATAATTAATTAGTAATATTTGAGATCTGAAGAGAGACTTTTAATGGATATTATAAAATTCGGCATAGAAAAGGGTCTTTACCCATATATGGAGCGCAAAAAGGGCAACCGGGTGCGCTATTTCACGGAGGAACTCAAACAGACCGCTGAGTTTCCCCCTTATCTTATGAAGCAGCTGCAAAAAGAAAAGCTCGGAAAGCTGCTTAAGCACTGCGCAGAGCAGGTGACGGCCTATGCTTTTCTCAACACGCCGGAAATCCTGGCAGAAATAGAGAAGGATCCCGAGAAGGTTCTGAAGGAAAGGGTTCCTCTGCTTGGAAAGCAGCAGTTCAAGGCCGATCCCGAAAGCTATATCGCGCAGGATTTCCCAAAGGACAAGCTCATAAAGAACATAACGGGCGGGTCCACCTCGGAGCCTCTGAATTTCTACATGAGCCGCTATCAGGTGGAGCATTACGAAGCGGCGCGCTTCAGGGGATTGTCCTGGAACGGCATCAGCTATGGGAGCCGCAGCATCATGGTCTGGGGCAACCAGTACGAGCTCTCCGCCCAGGCGCAAAAGAAGATAGCTCTTAAGGATCAGCTCCTGAAAAACCGCAGGATGATCAGCTGCTTCGGTCTGCACAAGGATCAGATGGGTGGGTATGTGGAGCTTCTGAACAGTTACAAGCCGGAGTTTTTATATGGCTACTCCGGCGGATTGGCAGCTTTTGCCCAGCTGCTGAAGGAATACGGAGCGGATAAGCTGAAGATAAAGCTCAAGGCCGTTCTGGCTACCTCCGAGACCCTGTTCGACTGGCAGAGAGAGCTCATTAAAGAGGTCTTCGGCTGCCCCGTGCTTGCGGAATACGGCGCAAGAGATGCCGGCATACTGGCCTTTTCCTGCCCCTGCGGACATTCCCATGTGACAGCGGAGAATGCGTATTTTGAGATCCTGGATCCTGTAAGCTATGAGCCCGTGGCGCCCGGAACGCCCGGAATACTGGCTGTTACCGATCTTAATGCGGAGGCTCAGCCCAGGCTGCGCTGGCTGCTTGGGGATACGCTGGTGATGGAGCCCGAGGAGCGTTCCGCGGAGCTTTCAAAGGAATGCGGCATTCCACTTCCCATACTCAGAAAGGTCGAGGGCAGGGAGGATGCCATTCTTCTGGCAACAGACGGCAGTCTGGTTCACGGAGATATAATCTCTGCAGCTGCAAGAGACCGAATTCGCATAAGGCAGGCCCGCTTCATACAGCACACTCCCATGACTGCAACACTGATGCTGTCGGGGGATGTGGATGAAGCTCTGGGTCAGGAGTTCATAGACCAGATAAAGCTGAGGCTTGGGGCAGACATGCAGATAGAGCTGCAGATAGTTAATGAAATTAAGCCACTCCCTTCCGGCAAACAGCGGTACGCGCTCCGTGAATTTGAACTGAAAGATATAAGGACTTAATGACAGGCGGCTTCGGAAACTGTATTCGGAGCCGCCATTTCATTATTTGAGATAATTATTTTGTTATATTAATTATTCATAATAATTGATACTAAATCATATTGTTAAAAAAATATTAGGTGGTATACTTAAATCAGAAGCAAACACTTCGAGATTATTTTTGTACATATGATTTATGAAAGGGCAAAATTATGGCAAGAATAGTAGATAAGTATATCGAGATCGCCAAGAGAAGAAACCCCAATGAACCGGAGTTCCTTCAGACCATCGAGGAAGTTCTCTCCTCTCTGGAACCCGTTCTTCAGAAGCATCCTGAATGGGTTAAGTCCGGAATGATCGAAAGGATCATCGAGCCTGAAAGAATGGTTACTTTCAGAGTTACCTGGGTTGATGACAATGGCGATGTTCAGGTCAACAGAGCATATCGCTGCCAGTTCAACAGCGCACTTGGCCCCTACAAGGGCGGCCTCAGATTTGCTCCCAACGTATATCCCGGAATCATGAAGTTCCTGGGCTTCGAGCAGATCTTCAAGAACTCTCTGACCGGTCTTCCCATCGGCGGCGCAAAGGGTGGTTCCGACTTCGATCCTACCGGCAAGTCCGACGGCGAAGTTATGAGATTCTGCCAGGCATTCATGACCGAGCTCTACAGACATATCGGTCCTGAAATCGACGTTCCTGCAGGCGACCTTGGCGTCGGCGCAAGAGAGATCGGTTACATGTATGGCCAGTACAAGAGAATCACCGGCAAGTTCGACTCCGGCGTTCTCACCGGCAAGGGCATTCCTTACGGCGGACTCCCCGGCAGAACTGAAGCTACCGGTTACGGCATCGTATTCTTCCTCGAGCACATGCTGCATCACTATGGCGAAGAGCTCAAGGGCAAGACTGCTGTTATCTCCGGCTTCGGCAACGTAGCATGGGGCGTAGCAGACATGCTGGAGCAGAAGGGTGCTAAGGTTATCGCATTCTCCGGCCCGGATGGATACATTCTGGACGAGAGCGGCGTTCTCGGCGAAAAGGTCAAGTA
>JAEEGL014300506.1_pt1 | contig 30207 bp, 30 predicted proteins | sample 9134231 | NCBI WGS metagenome assembly JAEEGL01 (sample SAMN16246548, study PRJNA631951) | gut metagenome | biome: gut microbiome; feature: rumen; material: fiber-attached | host: Bos | place: Iran: Karaj | collected 2018-10 | reverse complement strand
CTGTATAACCGTTGTCTGAACATGCCTTCTCTGCCATTCTGATACCGCCGTAAGGCTGCATAGAACGCTTAAAGGGCTTATCTGTCTGGAATCCTACGATAGTCTCCTTAGACTTATCGAGGTATCCGGGACCGTGAGAAGTGATAGTAGAGATAACCTTGGTATCCATATCAAGAACACCGCCTGCCTCTCTCTCCTTCTTAGTCAGATCCATAACCATTGCCCACAGATCCTTAGTGTTCTGAGTGGGGCCAGCCAAGAAACTCTCATCTCCGTCATAGGGAGTGTAGTTCTTCTGAATGAAATCACGTACGTTGATCTCATTCTCCCACTTGCCACCTACAAAATCTTTCCATTCTGGTCTCATTTTGCTAATGCCTCCTGTTAATAAATTTGTTAATAGTTACATAAAAGTAAAATAGTTAAAAAATTAACTATATAAGTATTACTTCGTGTAAGATACATTATAGGACCCTGCAATATAAGCGTCAAGGACTGAGAATGTACTTTTTTAGGAACAAAACGGACATTAGTGCATGTAATAATTTCACACCACAACATCTAGTGATTGCATATGGGAAAAATGTAGGCTACTATGTCTTTGGAAATATTCAAATAATTAAACGGGAGGAACGAACCATGGAGATAACCCAGGATATGACAATAGGCGAATTATTAAGAGCCAATCCCGCAGCAGCGCCTATCCTTATGGAAGAAGGAATGCACTGTGTCGGATGTCCGGCATCACAGGCAGAGACACTTGCCGAGGCAGCAGTTGTTCACGGCATGGATATTGATTCGCTTATGAGCAAGATTCAGGCAATCTAGAATAGACTACGTAAATACATGCATAATAAAACAGTCGGTACAAATTGTACCGACTGTTTCTGTATTATTGAAACGGATATTAATTAACCTTGGCAAGAGTCTGTAAGGCATTGCCTCTTATGACTTCTTCGAAATGCTCATCAAAATACGATTCACTTGCTGATACCATTCGCTCAAGCCTACCATACTCGGATAAGATGTTGCATGCCTTGTTAAAGCCGCCCTTATCACCTCTCTTAAGATTAAGGGCAAGTACATATCTGTCACCTGATGCACTTCTGTATAATGTGTTGTCATCATCATACAGATCCTTAACGGATAATGCAGGTGTGATGATTGATCGCATGGAATCAAACGAGAATATTTTGGTAACGGGTTCATCTTCGCTGCTAGCTGATGTTACGGCACTTCCGTCTTCTTTGATCTCCGTAACGGATACGGATACATCATCCGGGGTCGCACCTATGATATTGGCAGCTTCCTGTCTTATTCTGTTAAACAGATTGATAAGATCGCTGTTACTTGCTGCCGAACCGTCATTGTGCGGTACATGGTCAAGCAGTCCATCATCAGTGGGTTCATCATAATCATATTCATAATCGGGATCATCTTCATCATCCATAACCGACGGCGCAAATCTTGAGAACCTTGTATCGAGTTCTTCGGGATCTTCTACCTTGGTTATAATAAGAACAATGCAATCGGAATTAAGAGGAATGGCCTCTATCATAAGGGGAATATCCTCTGCCTCAAATCCGAAGTTAATCGATGCCTGTCTGATCATGTCACGGAAGAGATTCTTGGCCTTCTCCGTACCGTAAGCAAGCTCGCTTAACTTAAGTTGTCTGTCCGCCAGATCCGCTCTTGTAAGAGTACAACGAATCTGATGATCGTTAACTTTTTCTATCTTCATATTCTGTTGTCCTCCTTATCTTTGTAATGATAGTTGTATTGTAGCAGAATGATTAATCAAGTCAAGCGTTAGCATTAATTATTTCTTTTCTTTAAGATTTTTTAATAAAACGCTTGCATTTATTTATCTTGTCACTTATAATGTGCCCACAAGAGATCGACCGGATATTCTGTGCCGAAAGGAGGAGAGTACCGGGGTCTGATCGCTTCAGATTATATCATGGACTTGATCAATCCGTGATATCATAGTATTTGGCTGTTCAGCCAGTTTTTCCAAACAAGTTATTTTTATAATGGTGAAATAACCCGTAACAGGCGTTGCCATTTAGTGAATGTTTAACCATATTATTATGTCTATACGATACTGTATATGCATTTATTTGCCTATATAAGCCGAACACTCGACAATAATTCAAATCCGGCGTATTGGGCGGTATAGCAATTAGGAACACTTGTATTATACTATGCGCACTTCTGGTTGATCTCTTATATTATTTATCGGTAAATTCGTTTCATTTCTTAAATAAAAAAGAATTATATATCACGTGTACTCCTTTTGGTCATCATCACATGCTGCATGTCATGATTAAGAGGATTGATTAAGATTATAAGAGTAATCGTAAGCGGGTTTTCCCATATGACAAAGACAAGAAATTATAATGACGTTACCGATAAAAACTGATATAATAGGGCAGTCGTAGATTATGAAGAAGGGAAATTAACCTAAGTGAAAAAGATCATACCTGCAATCATAGCGATTGCCCTTATTATTATCATAATTGTATTCGCGGGAGGTCTCACGTTCTTACAGAGATTCGGATACAGCAACGAACACAGAGATCTTAAAGGTTACTATAATCTCGAGGGAGACAGTGATGTAGCCATCGTTTTACAGGATGAAGTAATAGATATCAAGGCAAGACTTATAGAGGGAGTTTGTTATCTTTCATATGAAGATATGTGCTCTTTACTTACTGACAGATTCTATGTGGATGAACAGGATAATCTGCTTATATATGCTACGGCAAATGATTTAAGGATTAATAAGATAGGAGAGAAGGGATTCTATCCTTCTGCCGTAATTGTTACGGATTCATCATCTCCTTCTTCTTATAATATAGAAGGAGAACTTACAGATACGGATTACACCGTAAGCATGTACAAAGATGATGTATTATATGTGGCGCTTGATTATATCAAGGACTATGCGGATTTCTCTTATGAACTCTACCAGAATCCCAACCGTATTCAGATGCGTACCGAGTGGGGAAGCAGAAAGACTGCCACAGTTAAGAAGAACAGCGCCGTAAGATACCAGGGTGGAGTTAAGTCCGATATTCTAAGAGAGGTGGCCAAGGGCGAACAACTTACTGTTATAGAAGAATTAGAAGATTGGGATAAGGTCAAGACAGATGATGCGATAATAGGTTATATAGAGAAGAAGCATATCGAGGGCGTAAGAGACGAAGAAGAGATTCCCGTAACTACACGTATATCTGATGAATATACAAGAATTGCCAGAGATTATAAGATCAACATGGCATGGCATGCAATCTATGCCGCAAGCGGTAACGATACGTTTGATGAGGCTGTTAACGGAACCGGAACAATGAGCATTATCGCTCCCACATGGTTCTCGTTATCAGACAACAACGGAAGTTACAGAAGTTTTGCCGGAGGGGATTATGTATCAAGAGCTCATGCACGTAATATGGAAGTATGGGCGGTGCTTGATAATTTCAATGCCGGTGAGATAAGCACATACGAGATTATGTCTTATATCGGTAAGAGACAGACGCTTATCAAGAATCTGATAAACGATGTAACGACATACGGAATAGACGGAATCAACCTTGACTTTGAGCTTGTTCCCACTGAGGCCGTGCCCCACTATGTGGAATTTATAAGGGAATTATCCATTGCCTGCAGAGAGGCCGGAATAGTATTATCGGTTGATAACTATCCGCCCCAGGGAGGCAATAACTACAATCTAAAGGAACAGGGTATCTGTGTAGATTATGTAGTCATCATGGGATATGACGAGCACTGGGCAGGCTGTTCGGAAGCAGGAAGTGTTGCTTCCATAGGATTTGTTGAGCAGGGAATACAGATGGTATCCAAGGATGTTCCGGCTGATAAGATAATCAACGGTATTCCTTTCTATACAAGAGTGTGGAAGACCAAAGACGGAGCAGTTAGCAGTGAAGCACTCGGAATGAGCCAGGCAGCGGAGTTTATCAATAAATACGACATAGATATGTCATGGGATGATACAACGTGCCAGTATTACGGTGAGAAAGAGATGAACGGAACCCTCTATCAGATATGGAATGAGGATGCCGAGTCCATTGCGACCAAGCTTAACGTAATGGACAATTACGGACTCGCGGGTGTGGCTGAATGGCAGCTTGGTATGGAAGACAAAGCCATCTGGGGCACAATTGATGAATATGTTAAGAGGTAAATGAAGGCGACTTAAGTTACGACAATCTTAAGGATGTTATAAGCGGGGCGAACTGTCTTATATGAAGTGGACAAGAATAAGGATCAAGACAACAACAGAAGCGGAAGATATAATCATCAGCGAACTCTATGACATAGGACTTGAGGGCGCTCAGATAGAGGATAAGGTTCCTCTATCACCCCTTGAGAAAGAGCAGATGTTTGTGGACATACTTCCTCAGACCGAGCCTGATGACGGAGTGGCTTACTTAAGTTTCTTTGTCGAAGAAGATTCTGATATGGCAGAAGATATAGATGCTTTAACAACCCAGGTTAAGGATGTGCTTGCATCTATATCCGAATACATGGATATAGGTGAAGGAAGTATAAGCATAGATGAAACGGAAGATCTTGACTGGATCAATAACTGGAAGAAGTATTTCCATCAGTTCTATATAGACGATCTTTTGGTTATTCCCTCATGGGAAGAAGTTCTGCCGGAAGATAAGGATAAGATGATATTGCATATCGATCCCGGTACGGCTTTCGGAACGGGTATGCATGAGACTACCAAATTATGCATAAGAGCCATGAAGAAGTATCTTAAGCCGGGTGATAAGATACTGGATGTCGGAACCGGAAGCGGTATACTGGCGATTCTGTCACTTATGTATGGGGCAGGTTATTCCGTGGGAACCGATTTAGATACATGTACTATAGAAGCCGTTAAGGAGAATAAGGCTGCCAACGGAATTAATGATAAGGACTTTGACCTTATAATAGGTAATATAATAGATGATGCAACCACTCAGGATAAGGTAAGAGAGCTTATCGGAGAAGACGGAGCCGATATAGTGATGGCCAATATTCTTGCTCCGATTCTTATAGCGCTTGCACCTGTAATACCTGCATTTATCCGCAAAGGCGGAGTCTTAATCAGTTCAGGTATTATTGAAGGCAAGGAGAACGAGGTTGCCGATGCATACAGGGCAGCAGGTCTTGATGCGGTTGACATAAGTTCGTTAGGCGACTGGAGAAGCGTTACGGCTATCAAACGATAGAGAGTTCGCCCCGGGTGGGCTTAGTCTTGGGGTGAGACAGAAGTCAGAATGGATCATTTTTTTACAGATCCCGGAAATATCAGGGATAAGCATATTACAATAGAAGGAACCGATGTCAATCATATTCGCAACGTACTTCGTCTGCGACCGGGGGATGAGATATCCGTAAGTAACGGCATAGACGGCAAGGAGTATCGTTGCGGTATTGTATCTATTGGGGATACGGTAGAGTGTGAACTGCGGTTTATTAAAGAGGAATCGGTGGAATTGCCCATCAGGGTGCATCTGTTTCAGGGTCTTTGCAAGGGTGATAAGATGGAGACAGTGATCCAGAAGACTACGGAACTGGGAGTATACGAAGTGATCCCCGTGCAGATGATTCGAAGTGTGGTCAGGCTTGATGATAAGAAGGCCGCATCCAAGGTGGGTCGATATGCAGGGGTGGCGGAAGCCGCAGCCAAGCAGAGCAAGCGTGGCGTGATACCGCAGATTCATTCGGTATGTGACATGAACAGCGCCATAGAATACGCTAAGGGCTTTGATAAGATCATCGCGCCATATGAACTGGCGGCCGGAGAGAGCTTTGATAATACCCGTAAGGTTATGGATTCCGTTAAAGGACTTAAGGACATTGCGGTATTTATAGGACCCGAGGGCGGATTTGATACATCGGAGATAGAAGCGCTTAAGGCAGCCGGCGCCGAGACAGTCTCTCTCGGACGAAGGATATTACGTACGGAGACTGCGGGCATGACGGTGCTTAGCTGGCTTGTTTATTTGCTGGAATCATAGTATGTATGCAGACACTTGCAAAGTAGGATGAATATGGAAGTATATCTGGACAATTCGGCAACCACGAAGGCGATGCCGGAAGTGGTTGACATAATTAGAAAAGTAATGCTTGAAGATTACGGTAATCCGAGCAGTATGCATATCAAGGGCGTGGATGCGGAGAATTATATCCGTATGACCGGAGAGATAATCGCTGCTACGCTTAAGTGCAGTCCCAAGAATATTCTCTATACTTCCGGAGGAACGGAATCGGATAATCTGGCACTTATAGGTGTGGCCGAGGCGATGGTAAGACGCGGCAAGCATATTATCACGACGCAGATTGAACACCCGGCGGTACTTGAGACATGCGAGCATTTAAGCAAGATCGGATATGAGATTACTTATCTTCCGGTTAATGAGCAGGGAATTGTGAATCTTGATATCTTTCGTAAGTCATTAAGGCCCGATACGATACTTGTATCCGTTATGCATACGAATAATGAGATCGGAGCAGTTCAACCTGTTGAGGAAATAGGTAAGATTATAAGGGAAGTCAATCCCGATACGTTTTTCCACGTGGATGCCGTTCAGGGTTATGGCAAATGCAGGATCAATCCCAAGAGTTGCGGCATAGACTTAATGTCTGTGAGCGCACATAAACTCCACGGACCTAAGGGTGTCGGTTTCCTGTATATGAGCGACAGAGTAAGGCTTAAACCGATCATATTCGGAGGCGGACAACAGAAAGGTATGCGTTCGGGAACCGAGAATGTGCCGGGAATAGCCGGTATGGGTAAGGCCATAGAGATTCTTAATAAGACGCTTGATGAGGATATAGCCGCAGAACGTGAGCTTAAGTCTTATGCGGTTAATAGACTTAAAGACATGGAGGGAATTAAGATTAACGGCTATAACGACGGTGAGTCGGCTCCTCACATAATAAGCATATCCATAGAGGATGTCAGAGCGGAAGTCATGCTGCATGCATTGGAGGATAAGGGCATATATGTGTCATCGGGAAGTGCCTGTGCATCGAATAAGCCTGCAATATCCGCAACCCTTAAGGCGATAGGCGTAGATAAGAAACTGCTTGATTCGACCATAAGAATCAGTATGTCGCCCTTTACAACGAAGCAGGAGATTGACTATACCATAGAGAGTATGGAAGAATTGATACCGAAGCTTAGGAAATACGTTAGGAAATAGATCAGACAGGATACGAATATGAAATATACATCTTTTCTTATTAAATATGGTGAGATAGGGGTTAAGGGCAAGAACAGATATCTGTTTGAGAATGCTCTTATACAGCAGATTAAGTATGCGCTTAAAAGATGCGAAGGTGAATTTAAGGTTCACAAGGCCGAAGGACGCATATATGTGGATGCACTTTCTGACTTTGACTATGATGAGACTATAGAGAATTTAAGAAGTGTATTCGGAATAAGCGGAATATGTCCGATGACATTTGCTGAGGATGAAGGCTATGATAAACTTCGGGAATTTGTAGCTGATTATGCGAAGAAGGTATACGGAGATGCTCCGGAAGGCACGACATTTAAGGTCTATGCAAGACGTTCTAATAAGAGATATCCCCTTGACAGCATGGAACTTAATGCGGGACTCGGAGAAGTCATTCTTGATACTGTACCCGCACTTAAGGTCGATGTCCATAATCCCGACATCACACTGTATGTCGAAGTTAGAGAGAAGATATATGTGTATTCTGAGATAATACCCGGTCCCGGAGGAATGCCGGTGGGAACAGGCGGTAAGGCTATGCTGCTTCTGTCAGGCGGTATTGATTCGCCCGTAGCAGGATATATGATAGCCAAGAGAGGTGTTAAGATAGATGCGGTGTATTTTCATGCTCCGCCCTACACTTCAGAACGCGCCAAGCAGAAGGTTATCGATCTTGCCAAGCAAGTATCCAAATATGCTGGTCCGATATATCTGCATGTAATCAATTTCACGGATATTCAGCTTGCCATATATGAGAAATGTCCGCAGGATGAGCTTACTATCATAATGCGCAGATATATGATGAGAATAGCCGAGACTATTGCCAAGCAGACGGGATGTTTAGGACTTATTACAGGTGAGAGTATAGGTCAGGTGGCAAGTCAGACACTTGCATCACTTGCAGTTACCAATGAAGTATGTACTCTTCCTGTATTCAGACCATGTATCGGAATGGATAAACTGGAGATAGTTGATATCTCACAGAAGATAGACACGTATGAGACTTCGATCCTGCCGTATGAGGATTGCTGCACTATATTTGTGGCCAAGCATCCGGTGACCAAACCAAGCCTTGAGGTTATAGCAAGGCATGAGCATAACCTTGACGAAGTCATAGACGATCTTATGAAGACGGCGCTTAAGACTAAAGAGACGATAGTTGTATCACAGGAATAAAAAAGGAGCAGGCAATACCTGCTCCTCTAAATTAATCTTATATCCTATTAAACTACATAGGGCTTAAGAACGTCCAATACTGAATCAACATTCTCCTCAGCGTGGATATTTAAGTCGATAGGCTTAGAAAGATCCAAACTGAATATACCCATGATAGACTTAGCATCGATTACGTATCTGCCTGATACAAGGTCGAAATCATAGTCGAACTTGGTGATGTCATTAACGAATGACTTAACCTTATCAATCGAGTTAAGGGAAATCTGTACTGTCTTCATAATTATAATACCTCCTTAGAGTTATATACCTTCGCTTATTATAGTAAAGTGCGGAGGAATAAAAGTCAACCAAAACCTGTAAATATACGGAATATATAACATAGAAAGAGAAGTGTTAAATGAGAACCGTAGCATTTCATAATCTGGGATGTAAAGTTAATACATACGAAATGGAAGTTATGCAGCAGAAGTTTGCGGAGACCGGATATCAGATCGTGTCTTTTGATTCTGTTGCTGATGTCTATGTCATCAACACCTGTTCAGTGACCAATATTGCTGATCATAAATCAAGACAGATGTTGCACAAAGCCAAAAGAAAGAATCCTGACGCTGTCGTTATCGCAGCGGGATGCTATTCCCAGACGGACACCGAGGGAGCCTCTGCGGATGATTCGGTTGATATAGTTCTTGGCAATAACAGAAAAGCGGAAATAATCGATGTACTAAATGAGCATCTTAAGACAGTATCCGGACAGGATAAAACAAGTGTGGTCGTTGATGATCTGACAGGCCCTTCACCATACGAAGATTGCGGTATCAATGATTCCAACGAACGAACAAGAGTGGATATTAAGATTCAGGACGGGTGCGATCAATTCTGTTCATATTGTATAATACCTGCTGCAAGAGGCAGGGTAAGGTCAAGAAGCAAAGACAGTATTATAGAAGAGATTAAGGTGTTAGCTGACAAGGGATACAAAGAAGTGGTCTTAACAGGCATACATCTTAGTTCCTACGGAATAGACTTAACGGGTGATAAGTATGTTCCTTACAATGTTTTGACTGCCGACGGTGATTATACCAATAATGAATTGATTGATGTGATCAACAGTGTTGCGTCAATAGACGGAATTAAGAGGATACGCTTAGGTTCCCTTGAGCCGCGAGTTATTACTAAACAGTTCACTGAAGCTATTGCCGCAACCGATGCGGTCTGTCCGCATTTTCATCTGAGCTTACAGAGCGGATGTGACGATACGCTTAAACGTATGAACAGACGATATACAGCGGATGAATATTATGATAAAGTAAGATTGCTCAGAGAGAGTTATGTTAACCCAGCTATAACTACGGATATAATAGTGGGCTTCCCGGGCGAGACGGAAGAAGAGTTCGCTAAGACCGTGGAGTTTATAAATAAAGTCGATTTCTATGAGACCCATGTTTTTAAATATTCCAAGCGAAGGGGTACGGTTGCGGCAGGACTGCCGAATCAGGTTACGGAAGCCGTTAAAGGGCTAAGAAGCGATGTGTTGCTTGATATCTGTGATAAGCACAGAGAGGCTTTCTTGTGTGAGCATATAGGTAAGAGTACGGAAATACTTATTGAAGAGAGTCGTATTATTGACGGGCAGACTATGATGATAGGGCATACAAGGGAGTATATAACGGCTGCAATTCCCGTTATGTCGGATGGGAACAGATCGGCAGAAGGAGACATTGTTTGCGGTGTTGCAGACTCCGTCCATGACGGTCGAATGCTTATATGCAGCAATCTCAGTCGCGCTTGAATATTGGTGCCTTATGCGATATTATTAAGGTTGGTAAACTGTATGCGGGGTGACCGCAATTACATATAATTTTGGAGGCTGTATGCAGGAACTTGGTAATACACAGTTTTTTAAGGTGGAAGTGGAGAAGGACATCAGTGTTGCAGGCGTGCTTAAGCATGTGTTCGATGCGATGACCGAGAAGGGATATAATCCCGTTAATCAGATTGTAGGATATATAATGTCCGGAGATCCGACCTATATCACCAGCCACAACGGAGCCAGAAGCATGATCATGAAAGTTGAACGTGACGAACTGGTAGAGGAACTGCTTAAGTACTATATTACGAATAACAATTGGGGTTAAGATGCCGGAGAATATGAGAATAATGGGGCTTGATTTCGGCTCTAAGACGGTGGGTGTTGCCATAAGCGATCCTTTGCTTATAACGGCGCAGAGTGTCGAGACCATTAAGAGAGAATCAGCCAACAAACTCAGACGTACATATGCCCGTATTGAGGAACTTATTGAAGAGTATGGTGTCTCTGAAATAGTAGTAGGATTGCCCAAGCATATGAATGATGATGAAGGCATAAGGGCTGAACTTTCAAGAGAATTTGCCGATAAGCTCGGCAGACGCACGGGACTTAAGATTGTCATGTGGGATGAGAGACTTACCACGGTTATGGCTGATAATGTCCTTAAAGAGTCCGGTGTGCGCAGAGAGAACCGCAAGGAATATATAGATTCTGTTGCGGCAACATTTATACTTCAGGACTATCTGGATTACAGAGGAAAGAGTGAGGCATAATGAAATTGGAGAAGATTACATTCTGTCCTAACGGTGACGAACCGGTGGAATTCTTCGTATTGGAACAGACAAGAATATCAGGAGTTAATTATATATTAGTGACGGACTTTGAAGAGGGAGACGGCGAGGCGCTTATTCTCAAGGATATGTCTAAGGACGACGAACCGGAGAGCGTATATGCGATAGTCGACGATGATAATGAGCTTAAGGCCGTGGCCGGCGTCTTCGAGGACCTGTTGGAGGACGTTAAGTTTGTATAGTGACAAGAATGCATCCAAGCTTAAGATCATACCTCTTGGAGGCTTGGAGCAAATAGGAATGAATATTACTGCCTTCGAATACGAAGACAGTATTATTGTGGTTGATTGCGGATTAAGCTTTCCCGATGATGATATGTTGGGTATAGACTTAGTTATTCCGGATGTAACGTATCTGGAAGAGAATATAGACAGAGTTAAGGGCTTTCTCATTACCCATGGTCATGAGGATCATATCGGAGCGCTGCCTTATGTTCTTAAGAAGATAAATATACCGGTATATGCGACGAGACTTACGATGGGCCTTATAGAGCGTAAGCTTGCTGAACATGATTTATCCGAGAGTGTCAGACGTAAGGTGATTAAGTTTGGCCAGTCGGTTAATCTTGGTGAGTTCAGAATAGAATTCATTAAGACTAATCACAGTATCGTGGATGCGGCTGCACTGGCGATATATTCGCCGGCCGGAATCGTGGTACATACAGGAGATTTCAAGGTTGACTACACACCGGTATACGGTGATGCGATAGATTTACAGAGATTTGCCGAGATAGGGCACAAGGGTGTATTGGCATTAATGTGTGACAGTACCAATGCCGAGCGTCCGGGATTTACTCCGTCTGAGAAGACCGTTGGCAAGGCGTTTGATACGATATTCTCGGAGCATATGGACAGACGAATTATAGTTGCGACATTTGCTTCGAATGTTGACAGAGTACAGCAAATTATTAATTCTGCATTTAAGTTTGGGCGTAAAGTCGTAGTCGAAGGCCGCAGTATGAGTAATATTATCGAGACTGCGCAGAATTTGGAGTGCATCAGTATTCCAGACAATACTCTCATACCCATAGAACTTCTGAAGGATTACCCTGCTGAGCAGACGGTAATCATTACAACGGGTTCACAGGGCGAGAGCATGGCTGCCTTAAGCCGTATGGCTTCCGGCACACATCGTAAGATATCGATTACACCCAATGATCTTATTATATTCTCCTCTCACCCAATCCCGGGTAATGAGAAACCGGTTACCAAGACGGTAAATACTCTTCTTGCCAAGGGAGCTGAGGTGATATTCCAGGATGTTCATGTTTCCGGACATGCCTGCCAGGAGGAGATTAAGTTGATCTATACTCTGGTAAGGCCGAAGTATTCGATACCGGTACACGGAGAGTATAAGCATCTTATGGCACAGGCACGTTTGGCCAAGGAAATAGGAGTCCCCAATGAGAATATATTCATACTTAACAGCGGGGATGTCCTTGAACTTAATGAAGAAGGTGCGGCTGTGACGGGCAGAGTACAGACAGGTGCCGTGCTGGTGGACGGTCTCGGAATAGGTGATATAGGCAATGTCGTATTAAGAGACAGACAGATATTATCCGAGAACGGAATAATCATGGCAGTTATGGCGATAGAGAGCGAGTCAGGCATGCTCATATCGGGACCCGAGCTTGTTACCAGAGGGTTTATCTATGTCAAGGAATCAGATGCCGTTATGGATGAGATGCGTGAGATAGTACAGCTGGCAATAGAGAGGCTTGCGGACAGGGGAGTAAAGGACCGCAATAAGATCAGAAATACAATCAGGGATGAATTAAGCAGTTATATATGGAAGAGTATGAACAGAAGACCGATGATCCTTCCGGTCATACTCGATGTCTGAGAACAGATATATACATAATGAAGAAATTCGGTAGTTTAAGAGGAGATTATGAACAGCAGAATTGATACAAGAGAGATAATTATTTCGGTATTCTCGGTAGCGCTTAAGGTAGTGCTATTTGTAATCGCGGCCATGTTTATATACAAATACGCGGTTATAGGCTATGACTACGGATACCGCATATTCGGAGAAGAACCGATGGCAACGGGAGAAGGACGTAAAGTATCCGTTACCGTCGGCAGTGATATGGGCGTTAAGGACATTGGACAGGTGCTTGAGAATAAGGGGCTTATAAGAGATGCCAATCTGTTCAGAATACAGGAGAGATTATCCGAACATCACGGGGAGATTAAGCCGGGCATATACGAACTTAATACGAATATGACGGCAGAAGAGATGATAGTAATCATGTCATCTGATGGAACAGAAGAGACGGATAAGGATTCCGGCAAGACACCGGATGAGGCAGGAAGCCAGATAAATCCTTTGGTCGGTGAAGAGGAAGAATATTACATCGATTCGGAAGACTCAGAAGTCTCAGATCCGGGAGCACCGGGCGCTTATGCACCGATAGAAGAAGACGCGGCAGGAGAATAGGCTGTGGTTATAGATGAGAGGTTATATACCTTCATTAATTCAATGGATGAGGGGCTGCCTGATGAGTTGGCGAAACTTGAGAAAGAAGCCGTAGACACTTATGTTCCTATTATACGTAAGGATATGCAGGCCTATCTTAAGTGCCTTATGTTCACTCATAGGCCGAAGAATATTCTGGAGGTCGGTACAGCAATCGGCTTCTCCGCAATCCTTATGAGTGAATATGCGCCGGATGCACATATTACAACCATTGAGAATTACGATAAGCGAATTCCTATAGCCAGACAGAACTTCATAAGATTTAACAGGCAGGACAGGATTGAATTAATTGAGGGAGATGCGCTTGAAGTACTTCCCTTGCTTACGGATAGCTATGATTTTATTTTCATGGATGCGGCCAAAGGCCAATACATTAATTATCTGCCCGATATCTTAAGACTTCTTAAGCCCGGAGCGATTCTTGTGTCGGATAACGTATTGCAGGACGGCGATATTGTGGAGTCTAAGTATGCGGTGGTCAGAAGGGACAGAACGATTCATACAAGGATGAGAGAATATCTGTATGAACTTAAGCATAATGAGAATTTGGTTACGGTGATATTACCTGTAGGTGACGGGATAACGGTCAGCTACAGGAAATAACAAATAGATTTATTTTAGGAGTAATAATGTTGAGTACAAGGAAAGAGAGTGGAGTACAGGAGATGAACAGACAGGGAATTGATGTGCCGGATTATCCGGATATTGAGGAATTATTCGGCTGTAACGTCTTCTCAATGGGAGTTATGAGAGAGAGACTTCCGGAAGATGTGTTTAAGGAGATTGAGTCTGTCATAGAACATGGCGGGGAGCTTACGCTTAAGACTGCGGATGTGGTTGCACGCGCCATGAAGGAGTGGGCTATAGAGAAGGGTGCGACTCATTATACACACTGGTTCCAGCCTCTTACGGGAATCACTGCAGAGAAGCATGATTCATTTGTATCGCATCCGGATAAAGACGGACATATGATTATGGAATTCAGGGGTAAGGAGCTTATCAAGGGTGAGCCTGATGCATCTTCCTTCCCTTCGGGCGGTCTTCGTGCCACATTCGAGGCAAGAGGATATACCGCATGGGACCTGACATCACCTGCATTTATCAAAGAGACGGCAACCGGTCCAACCTTATGCATTCCGACGGCTTTCTGCTCATATACGGGAGAGGCGCTTGATAAGAAGACTCCTCTTCTTCGTTCCCTTGAGGCGTTAAGTACCCAGGCACTTCGTATAGTCAGATTATTTGGCAATACAACTGCTACAAGAGTCATTACCTCGGTGGGAGCGGAACAGGAATATTTCCTTGTTGATCAGGCCAAGGCACTTAAAAGAGAAGATCTTATATTCTCCGGCCGTACGCTTTTTGGTGCTCCGGCGCCTAAGGGCCAGGAGATGGACGACCATTATTTCGGTGTTATAAGAGAACGCGTCGGTGCATTCATGCATGATGTTAATCTGGAACTGTGGAAACTTGGTGTAACTGCCAAGACGCAGCATAATGAGGCTGCACCTGCACAGCATGAGCTTGCTCCGATCTATGAATCCGCCAATATAGCGGTTGATCACAACCAGCTTGTAATGGAGACTCTTAAGAGAGTGGCGGGCAAGCACGGACTGCGATGCCTGCTTCATGAGAAGCCTTTTGCGGGAGTTAACGGTTCGGGCAAGCACAATAACTGGTCAATAACTACCGATGACGGTATTAATCTTTTAGAGCCAGGAGAGAGCCCTAATGAGAATATTCAGTTCCTTTTAGTACTTGCTTGTATTATGAAGGCTGTTGACACACATGCGGATCTGTTAAGACAGAGTGCATCCAATGTGGGAAATGATTTAAGACTTGGCGGTAATGAGGCTCCTCCGGCAATTATATCTATATTCCTTGGTGAACAGCTTGAGGATGTGGTCCGTCAGCTTGTGGAGACCGGAGCTGCGGTTAATCTTAAAGAAGGCGGTACCCTTCAGACAGGTGTATCAACTCTTCCCGATTTTAAGATAGACGCTACCGACCGTAACCGTACATCTCCTTTTGCGTTTACCGGTAATAAGTTTGAATTCCGTATGGTGGGAAGTGAAGATTCTATCGGAAGTCCAAATACCACGCTTAATGCCATTGTTGCCGAAGCATTCTGTGAAGCTGCAGACAGACTTGAGGCTGCTGACAACTTTGATATGGCGGTTCATGATCTTATCAAAGAATATATGGCTAAGCATGAGCGAATAATCTTTAACGGTGACGGATATTCGCCTGAGTGGGTTATGGAAGCGGCAAGACGAGGTCTTCCCAATATTCCTTCCATGGTTCAGGCGGTTGAGACCCTTACTACGGATAAGTCAATTAAATTATTTGAGAAGTTCGGTATTTTTACGCGCGGAGAACTTGAGTCGCGTGCCGAGATACTGTATGAGACATATGCCAAGACAATTAATATAGAAGCTCTTACAATGGTGGATATGGCCAATAAGCAGTTGGTACCTTCAGTAATAAGATTCTCAGGCAAGCTTGCCGAGACTGTTAATGCAACGATTGCTGCAGGCGGTGATGCAACGGTGGCTTCAGATCTTCTAAAGAGAGTAACGGGTCTTCTGACCAAGATGCAGGATGCAAGAGTTAATCTCTCTGCAATCGAGAAGAAGGGTTCTGTGATGGAAAGAGGTCGCGACCAGGCATATTATTATTATGAGAAGGTTGTTCCCGCAATGGATGCGCTTCGCCAGCCGGCCGATGAACTTGAGCGTATTGTTGATAAGGCATACTGGCCGTTCCCGACATATGCGGATCTTGTATTTGAAGTATAAGTACGACATTATGTCAACCAAATTAAACATAGAATTGCATTTCAAAAAAGTGTTGCATTTTGCATAAGTTTGAGGTAATATAAGCAAGTGCCTGTTATGGCACTTGCAAATATAGCGCCATCGCCAAACGGTAAGGCAACGGACTCTGACTCCGTCATTTCAAGGTTCGAATCCTTGTGGCGCTGCTTAAGGAAGCTGAGATTCAGCTTCCTTTTTTGTTAGTGTTGCTTATTGAAAATCTGTGTTCAATATCGTAGAATTACAAAAGTTGATATTATAACTTATGAGAGAAAGGCGGAGTAAACAATGGTATTTTTCTACAGAAACTATCCCTACGCACCTAAGGCAACACTTCTTTCGGGATTCGCTAACGGATTCGGATATTTATGTGCAATCGGAGCGATTTGCACACTTATAAGTATCCCCAAGAATCCGATATTCATCCTGCCTACTATCATATTAGGCGGACTTGCTGCATTCCTGATCATCTATTTGGGTCGTAAGTTACCTGATAAGTTGGCAGGTCCCGAGACAGAGAAGAATGTCACAACCAAGCCCAGATTTGCAGCAGCTTACTGTCAGGCCAACCCGGATGCATACGACCATCTTGCAGAGGTCAATCCGGAGTTCGGTCAGAAGTATGTGATGAACGAGAAGGGCAGATGCGTTAAGAGAAAGTAATCTTTAGATTAATTATGCGTATCTGGATCAGAGAATTTAAAGATAACAGAATGCTTTGTGATATGGTTGCGGAACACAATGAGGATGATACACGTACTCATAAAGTGTTCGCGGCCATTGATGAGGCGTGCAGAGAATTTGATTTATGTAAACCAATCTGGCTTGATAAGAATATTAAGGAATTCAAGGAACATTCTGAAACCAGATTCTACCAGGACAGTTTCATAGAGGAAGTGCCCTTTGATTACCTTGATTTTCGTGTCATAGAAGAGGATTAGTGACCGGCGCGGAGGTTGTTATACAATGAAGAAACCGGAGCTTTTGATACCGGCCAACAACATAGAAGTATTAAAGGAAGCCGTATACTACGGCGCCGATGCTGTATATATCGGCGGCGAAGTGTTCGGCTTACGTGCTAAAGCCAAGAATTTTACGCTTGATGAGATGTCAGAAGCGATTGCTTTTGCCCATGCTCATAATGTTAAGGTGCACGTGACCGTTAATATCTTAGCGCACAATTATGATCTTGAAGATGCGAAGGAATATCTTAAACAGCTTGGACAGTTGCGCCCTGACGCACTTATTATTGCAGATCCGGGTATATATGCTCTTGCCAAAGAGATATGTCCGGATATAGAGAGGCATATATCGACACAGGCCAATAATACGAACTATCTTACCTATAAGTTCTGGTATGAGCAGGGAGCTAAGAGGGTCGTTGCCGCAAGAGAATTAAGTCTTGATGAGATAGCACAGATCAGAGCCAATATTCCTGACGATATGGAGATAGAGTGCTTCATTCACGGAGCAATGTGTATTTCGTATTCGGGCAGATGTCTGCTCAGTAATTATTTCACGGGACGTGACGGTAATCAGGGTGAGTGTACTCATCCCTGCCGCTGGAAGTACGCAGTAATGGAAGAACAGCGACCCGGTGAATATCTGCCTGTATATGAGAATGAGAGAGGAACATACATATTTAACAGCAAAGATTTATGTATGATAGAGCACATTCCGGAGATGATTAATGCAGGCATAGATTCGTTTAAGATAGAGGGTCGAATGAAGACGGCTCTGTATGTTGCGACGGTTGCGAGAACATACAGGAGAGCTATAGATGACTATCTTGAGTCTCCTGATAAGTATGCTGCCAATATGGATTGGTATAAAGAAGAGATTAAGAAATGCACATACAGAGGATTTGCCACGGGATTCTATTTCGGTAAGCCGACGCATGAGACGCAGGTGTACGGAAGTAATACCTATATCAATGAATATACATATCTCGGAATAGTATATGAAATAAAAGATGACGGGACTGTCAGAACAGAGCAGCGTAATAAGTTCTGTAAGGGCGATGAGATAGAGATAATGAAGCCTGACGGACGTAACGTACCGACGAAGGTCCTGGGAATATATAACGATGAAGGCATTGAGCAGGATTCGGCACCTCATTCCAAACAGACACTGTATGTGAAGTTATCGGAACCTGCGGATGTATATGATATCTTAAGATGTAAGACTGAGTGAGATTACAATTTATTGGTGAGGATTAAACAATGTATTTGGATACGTCAACCGTAATGTTACTGATCGGTGCTGCGCTTACATTACTTGCAAGCGGATTTCTGCACCTGACATATAATAAATACAAATTCAAACCTGCGGATAACGGATATACCGGAGCAGAGGTTGCGGAAGCGATATTAAGAGCGGAGAATATAACCGATGTAGGCATATCACAGGTATCCGGAGATTTGACAGATCATTATGATCCGAGAAGTAAGAGTGTATGTCTGTCTCAATCGGTATTTAATATGCATTCGATTGCAGCTGTGGCTGTGGCTGCTCATGAGTGCGGTCACGCGATACAGCATCACGAGGAATATGCACCTCTTAAATTCAGAAGCGCTCTGGTGCCTTATGCCAATCTGGGATCTAAGCTTGGTATACCCATAGTTTTATTGGGATGGTATTTGGGTCTTGATTTCCATCTTTCAAACGGCAGTGTATTCAGTGTAGCGCAGCTCGGTATATGGATATTTGCCATAGCTATTCTGTTTCAGATTGTTACGCTTCCGGTTGAGGTTGATGCAAGTAATAGAGCTTTGATCATACTTGCAAGAGAAGGGATACTGGACGGACAGGAACTTAAGGGAGCCAGAAGAATGCTTACGGCAGCTGCGCTTACATATGTTGCGGCGGCTGCATCGGCAGTGCTTCAGATGCTTAGGCTTATATTGTTAAACGGTCGCAGGAGTAAGAGATGAGTGTTAATGAACAGGAATTAAAACAGCTTGGAGAGATTAAAGCTGCATCCGAGGATATATTTGACGGACTGGTATTGCATGTTAAGAATGATACGGTAACGCTTCCTAACGGTAATACGGCAACAAGGGAACTGATAAGACATATCGGCGCCGTATGTGTGGTACCCGTTACGGATGATAATAAGGTCATTATGGAGCGTCAGTTCAGATATCCAATAGACAGGGTAATAACCGAGATTCCTGCAGGCAAGCTTGATGCCATAGATGAGGACAGATTAAGTGCAGCCAAGAGGGAGTTAAAAGAAGAGACAGGATATGAGGCGGATGAATGGACGGATATGGGATTGTATTATCCCGCTCCCGCATATTCCGACGAGAAGATCACCATGTATCTTGCAAGAGGGCTTAAGAAGGGTACAAGAGACCTTGATGAGGATGAATTCCTTAATATTATTGAGATTCCGCTTGATGAATTGGTAGAGGATATTATGTCCGGAAAGATTACGGACGGCAAGACACAGGTGGCCATACTTAAAGCATCTGCCATAATTAAGAACAAATAGTCATTGTTCCTATGCGGATAACTCTACCAGAACTATCATTGCTATGGCAGCCAATACGCCTATTATCAGAGTAAGTGACCATACACTTACTCTTTTTTCTTTGTATGACTTATTTCTGATAAGTGTCATTAACGGATTGTCACGACCCTCATTCTGTGATATCCAACTTAATACGGCACCGGCCATAAGTGTGGTAATAACAGAGAGTACGGAATATATGATGATGTAGATGGCCGAAGTATCATCGACCAGCTCGGTATCAAAGATTCCTTCATACATATTGTCAGCAATAAACATGGCGACCACGGCACGAAGATTGATTAAGAAGTGTACCATTATTGTAGGCCATATGCTTCCCGTAGCTTCTGCTAACAGAGCTAAGGCTATTCCGATTATAAATGCATATACGAGCTGATTGATATTGCCGTGCATAAGTCCGAATAAGAGCGCAGAAATGAAAATTGCACCCGCGGGTCTGCAATTCTTACGGTATCCGCCGTAGACCACACCTCTGAATGCAAGCTCCTCACATAAAGCCGGCATTAAGGCAATGGAGAATATTGCTGCGGGAACAGACATATTGACTATATCCGAACCGTATTCAAGAACAGTATTGTCAACGAAAAGAGTCGAAATAAGATTGCTCAGTGTTATAAGCGGCATAATAGTAAGCAAATATACCAGTGTCATAAGAACAGTTGAGGGCTTAACAGAGCGAAGCATTATTCTGTCAGATATTAAGACAGTCTCGGATGTTTCGATGTCTGTCTTAGGACCTGAGTGCATATAATACCATATAAGAATCATGAGAAGTGCCGGGAATGCGATTACAAGTTCCGATACCACCGAGTTAATAATAAATGAATCGGCTATCTCGAATAAGATTCCTTCCGGAAGAAATAATACTCCCCATAAAAGAAGCATCAGAATAAAGAAATATGCATTGGCCATATTGCGATCTGACTTAGGTTTTGGTTGGTTGACATAATTCATAACTAACGCTCCGATTTAAGAACTATACTGTCGCTTTTAATCTCTATAAGTCCGTTTTTGAGCAATCTTCCGACGGCTCTTTTGAATTCGTTTTTGGACATATCGGTTGCCTTCTTTATAACCTCGGGAGATGCCTTGTCATTAAAATCAAGACATCCACCGTTAGATTTCATGAGTTTGATTAATTTGTCGGCATCTATATCCATCTGGATGTGAGTCAGTTCTTTAAGACTTAAATCTATCTTGCCGTCGGATTTAACCGCGCTGACTCGTGCATTTATCTGATCTCCGACGTGGATTCCGTTTGGCATTTCGCGCTTGGGAATAAGTCCCTGATACTTATCTTCAATGGCAACAAAAACACCGAAGTTATCGCTTATCTCATACACGGTTCCGGATACGTTATCCCCCTTTTTGATGTCGCTTGCAGTATCCAGATACTTATAGAGTTTCATGGTCGCACAGAGGCGGTCGCTTTTGTCGGCATACAGAGCAACGGGGATCTCCATTCCGGCCTTAAGTTCACCGGTCATCTCGCGGTAGGGTAAGAGAAGGTCTTTCTCAAGTCCCCAGTCTAAGAATGCACCTATCTTGCCTACTTCAATAACCTTGCATCTGGCGATCGTACCGATGGTCAGCCTGGGTGTTTTGAGAGTGGCAATAAGTCTGTCTTTGCTGTCTCTGTATAAGAAGACTCTCAATTCGTCTCCTATATTGGCACCGTCAGGCACCTGATTCTTAGGTAATAATACTTCCTGTTCAGAATCTGAAGATTCCTTAAGATATAACCCGAAATCGGTGCGTCTTGATATTATAAGATTCTGTATGGTTCCTACTCTCATTGTCTGTCCGTCCTTATTCATAAACTAAGCTAATTCTTTAATTCAATGACCGCATATGATTTGCCTTCTTCGTCATTAAGTGCTACGACGGTAAGGTCATCGGATTCATATAACAGGGGGTGTATAACATCTCCTATGTGGGCCTGCTCTCTGTATTCTGCTCTGAGTCTTGTATAATCCTTACGTGTTGGAATGCAACCCATTGCAATCTTAATATACTGTCCGTTGTTGACATGACCGTTGCTGTCTAGATGATGTCTGCCGATTGTAACAGCTTCAGGAGCTGTCGGAGTCGTATCAGGCAGAACTATCTTGCGGGGGCTGTAACTCATATCAAGCTTGGGAGATAATTCGTATGCATTCTTCATTTCTTCGGTCACCTTGGCCGGGGTCATTTTATTCCAGTCCATAAGTAACCAAAGTGAATTTGCCTTTACAAGATAATCCCCGGTATCATCGGTTAAACAGAAGTTCCTGTAACCGAAGAAGCCTTTGAAATCATAAGGATAAGTACCTACTGTCAGATTCTGCCCGTAGGCGGGACGCTTAACTATCTCTACTTCCCAGTAGTTGAGTACCCATACCAAAGACTTGGGGATGAGATAATCAAAGCCAACACCCAGATCATCCGAATGAAAACACGAACAATCCTGGAAAACATCTATTATGGCGGGAAATGTCATAAAACGTTTATCGTCGGATTGACTGTAACCCACTCTGAACTTGTATGAATACATGATTAACCTCCGAAAAATACGCTGTGTATAACGCTTATAATAATAGCACAATAGCAAGGAATGTGGTATTATTGAATTTGTAAAATGTATTGGTTACGGAGGTTTATATAATATGAAAAGGAGTATGCGAACTACGCTGCTTATGATTATTGTGCCCCTTGTAGTGGCGCTGATTGTAAGCATTGCTTTCTTCTCGATGAGGTTGCAGAGTGTAAGCGCCAGTGACAAGAATCTGTACTACGACAAGTTGTATGAGATTAACACAACGCTTATTAATGCAGACAGAGATCTGTATCAGGGTATGTATGCAGTTACACAATATCATCTGCAGCACGAATTCTTATCTGAGACAGATAATCAGAAACACATAGATGATTATAAGGAGAATACGCAGCAGGCGCTTGACAGGGTAAGAGAGGCAGCTGCGATTGCCAAGGCGGATTCAACGTTGTTTACGGGGACTACACTTGAAGGCGCTACGGAGACATTCTCGGATTTCTACAATCAGTATGAAGCAGACTTTACGATGTGGACCAGTCTGTATGATATTGATAAAGATGAGGGATTCTGGACTAATTTCTGTTCGCAGTTTGAGGTTACCAGAGAAGCATTATCCGATATGACAGATGTGACGGAGACTTGGGCCAATAATCAGGTAGCCATTCAGGAAGCCAATGTCAGAAATGTCATAATCACTTCTTTTGTACTCTTTATTGCAATAGCTGCAGCGCTTATGGTATTGGCGTTCATCGTGATGAACAGTATTACCAAATCACTTAAGCAGATAAATAAGGGTATAGACAATATGGCAAGCGGAGACTTCGTATCATCGATTGCCATTAAGTCAGGTATCAAAGAATTTAATGAGATGGCAGCTGCTGTTGACGGAATGAGAGTAAGACTTAAGGAAGCACTTATTAAGGTTGTGGGTCATGCAGAAGCCGTTAATACCGGAGCGGATGTAACGGAGGATTCTATTTCCGATTCCAAGAGAACATCGGGTGATATATCTTCCGCAATATATGATGTTGCACACGGGGCAACATCCATGGCGCAGGATGTTCAGGATACTTCATCTATCGCCATAGATATGGGATATGCCGTTGGTAATGTTATAGATGTGGCCAATGCCAATATGGATAAGGGACAGACACTGTACGCTGAATCCATTAAGGTTAAGGATCAGCTTGAAGAACTCCGTAAGGCTGATCAGGAGACTGACAGAATGGCAGGAGCTGTTGCTGATTCAGTTGAAGAGACTGCTCAGGTCGTTGAGGAGATATCTACAGCTGCTCAGGCCATCATGGGTATTGCCAATCAGACCAACCTTCTTGCACTTAATGCATCAATCGAGGCTGCAAGAGCGGGTGAAGCCGGAAGAGGATTCGCGGTTGTTGCAGACAGCATCGGCGGACTTGCTGCAGAGTCTAATCGGACTGCAAGCCAGATTACCGATATGCTTGGTAATATAACAACTCTGTCCCAGAGGAATAAAGAGCTTACCGGCAATATCAAAGAGGCTACTACAAGAGAGAATGCAGCGCTTGAAGAGATGGTTTCGTCATTTGATAACATGTTGTCTATGTTAAATGAGACAGAGGCGGGCAACAGAAGCATTATGGAACTTGCGCAGTCACTTGATGAGGCTAAGAACAAGATATCGGCTGCGGTAGAGAGCTTATCAAGCATTTCCGAAGAGAATGCAGCTTCTACGGAAGAGACTTCCGCATCAATGCAGCAGCTTAATACCAATATGGAGAACATCGTGGCAGAAGCACAGAATCTTAAGGCTATAGCTACAGAGTTACAGGCTAATGTAGAATTCTTCAGAGTACAATAATATAACAAAAACGGACCTCCACTTAGTGAGGGTCCGTTTTTTTGTCTTTTGACACTTGACCATTAAGCCAGCATATCGAAATTAGAGCCGACAGCAGGATTGACACTTCGCTCCATAGCTGCAGCATCAATCATATTAACAAGGCCGGCACCCTGAATCTCATTCTGGTCCATTGCCTTGCCAAGCACTGCCATGCCTACATCGTTTGCTGTCTTAACATTAGCCAAAGCCATTGAAATAGCAGGAATTTGCATAAACGATTACCTCCTTGTACTTCGCTAATGTGTGCCTACTATATATATCGTACCACAGAGAGGATTTTATTACCATAAATATAGTATAATCATATCTATGACTGACAGACATAAAGATTCAATCGGCAAAGGGCCGGGTAATTTCATATTTCAGGCAGGCATACTTGCGGCAGCAGGCATCATCGTTCGAATAATTGGTATATTGTATCGAAGCCCCCTGGTGGCAATCATCGGTGATGAAGGTAACGGATACTATAACACCGCATATGTCATATATACGATAATACTTTTAATATCTTCGTACAGTATTCCTTCTGCCATATCTAAGGTTATAGCGGCAAGGTTATCCCTCGGAGAATATCGTAACGCATACAGATTATTCATCGGTTCAATCGTATATGTCGTAATTGTGGGCGGGGCGGCTTCTATAGTCTGCTTTGTTTTTGCCGGTAATCTGGTTGGTGCATCTTCTGCACAGGTACTTAAGATATTTGCTCCGACGGTATTTTTATCGGGCCTCTTGGGAACCTTAAGAGGATTCTTCCAGGCACACCATACAATGGTATATACATCATTCTCTCAGATTCTTGAGCAGATACTCAATGCCATAGTCAGCATCTCTGCGGCTTATTTATTTGTCAGAGCGTTAAGCGGACGAAGCGAAACCGAGATAGCAATAGGAGGCGCTAAGGGAAGTGCAATAGGTACGGGTGCCGGTGTTGCAGTCGCTCTTATTTTTATGTTGCTTGTATATATATCAAACAGAAACGGTATACATGCAAGAATAGCATCCGATAAGACGAAACAGTCATCACTTTTATCTCCCTTAAAGGTTGCGGGAATAATATTCGGAATGGTAACACCGGTGGTATTAAGTACCTGTATATATAATCTCAGTACTGCATCCAATCTTAAGATTTATCAGCACATTGTCATGGAATACGGCGGATACAGTGAGGCGGTTGCAACCACCAATTACGGACTGTATTCGGGTAAGGCCATGCAGATAGTCAATATTCCCATTGCACTTGCAACAGCAATGTCATCCGCAATAATCCCCTCTATAGCACATTCTCACGAAAGAGGAGAACTCAAGGAAGAAAGGCGAAAGATTGCATATGCGATCAGAGTTACAATGTTGATCGCCATTCCTTCGGCATTTGGTCTTCTGTCATTGGCGGAACCTGTTACGATGTTGTTGTATCCACAGAGGGCATCCTATAAGACTGTGTCGCATCTTATTATGGCTCTTAGTGTGACCGTTATATTCTATTGTCTGTCGACATTAAGCAATGCGATACTTCAGGGAACGGGCAATGTGAATATTCCGGTTATCAATTCGGGAATATCTCTTGTGATTCAGGCCGGAGTTCTGGTTCTGCTGCTTAGAAATACGGGGCTTGACCTGTACGCACTTTGCATCGTTACGGTTATTTATTCGCTTATGATGTGCATACTTAATTCATATGCGATTAACAGGAAGTTAAGTTACAGGCAGGAATATATAAGGACATTTGTTATGCCTGTTGCTGCCGCCGTCATAATGGCAGCAGTTACCGCATCTTCAAGTTATCTTGTGACATATCTTATCAGGAAAAACGCGGGGGATTCTGAGATGATCATATCCGGAATGAACAATGTTCTGAGGCTGGTTGTCGGAATCGTTACGGGTGTACTGACATACGGATTATTAACCTTAAGACTCGGAATCATTCGTGAGAATGATTTTAAGGCGCTGCCTAAAGGAACGGCGATAGCGAATATGCTTAAACGAATAAGATTATTAAGATAGAATTATTATACTCTTAGGATTACCTTATAATAGGAAAAGAGGGTGGATTTTTTCTATTATTAGTTGTAGAATTACTTGTATGTCTGGCGGACGCCAGAACAGATAAACGGAGACAGAGATGTTTATACATAAATCCAACAAAAAGTTCATATCAGTAATAGCGATAGCAGCGGCTATGATGCTTGCAGGCTGCAGTTTGGGAGATTTTGCTCCCACATCCGGTGTAATGGAAGCCAAGCAGGAAGCCGAATCCGAGGCGGAAAGTATTGCTTCTGCAGAAGATGTTTCTCCTGCAGATAATACGGAACAGCCAAGTGAAGTTGCTGATGAAGAAGCGACAGAAGAGCCCGAAGAAGAGGAAGAAGTATTCTATTCGAATTTCACGGGGCTTCCCATTACATATAACTGGCTTGATCACAGACCGCTTGCCGTAATGCTTAACAATATACAGGCAGGTTGTCCTCAGTCAGGAATTGAACAGGCATCCATAGTCTATGAGTGCCCTGTTGAAGGTCGTATCACCAGACTTATGGCAATATTTGAGAAATACGAAGAGATACCTAAGATCGGTTCAATAAGATCAAGCAGAGATTATTTCGTATATTATGCGCTTGAGTATGATGCAATATATGCTCACTTCGGACAGGCAACAACATATGTCGGAGAACTGCTTAATTCGGATGCGGTAGATAATATCTCGGGTGCTGTATCCGGAATCAATGAACCTTCGACCAATGCATTCTACAGGAGTTCAGACCGTAAGGCACCTCATAATGTTTACATAGATAACGAGGGACTGATTAAGGACAGGGATGCTTTCGGATACAGAACGACTTTAAGAACCGGATTTGAGAAGAAGTTTAAATATCCCGAAGACGGGGGAAGGGTCACTTATGATTCGTCTCCCAAAGCATCGGTTATATATCCCGGCGGCAAGTCTTCCAATGCGGCCAACGGATTTGCTAAGGTGCAGGCAAGATTTGAGTATAATGAGGATGAACATAAATACTACAGGTTCCAGTACGGCGGTCCTCATATTGATCTTGAGACAGGTAATCAGCTTACATTTGATAATGTGATTTTCCAGTATGTGGACGGTATCGTGCGAGACAGCCATGATTATCTCGGATTCGGTGTTATGGGCGGAACCGACAATAAGTGTATCGTATTCACAGACGGTAGGATGGTTGAAGGTAAATGGGAAAGAACCGACATCTTCGGACCGGCCAAATACTACGATACAAAAGGCAATGAGATTACGATCAATCCAGGTAAGACATGGATATGTACAATATGGAATGATTATGCAGATGATGTTGTTATTGAATAAATAACGTTGAGAGGAGTTCTTGTTATGAAGACATTGGGCAGAAGTTTTATTATGGCTTTCTCGGGCTATTCAATAAGCCCTAAGGCAAGCTATGAGAGGAATAAGGAGAATTGCGGATTTATTCTGACTTTCATACCTTTAATCGGTGCGATTATCTGTGTATTGATTAACAGGTGGGCAGTATTATATCCGTATGCCTGCGATTATCCGGTATTGCCTGCAATAGTCGGAGCAGTTGTTCCTACGGTCCTGTCTGCAGGAGTACATCTTGACGGATTCTTCAGAACAGCGGATGCATTAAGCTCACACAAGTCACGTGAAGACAAGGTCAGAATATTAAGTGAGGATGCCCATGGCGGATACACCGCAATAATAGTTTGTGTATGCGTTTTCCTTATAGCTGTGGGAATATGGAGTGAGATGCCGATAGACGGTATATTCGTTATCGCATTTGCATATGTTATATCAAGAGCTTTATACGGCATATCGGTGCTTACAGTTAAGCATGCTCCCGTAACCGGAAGTAAGATTGATGCTTATGTACCCGATAACAATGCTGCCAAGTGGGCGCAGGTCGTAATAAATGCGGCATATGTAATTGTCAGTGCAGTACTTATGTATAAGATAGCCTGCACATACAGTGTTCCAAGACCTTCCGTCGCAATTGCTTCTTTGATCGGTGCGGCACTTTGTTTCGTATATTATCTTATCGTGTCATTTAAGAACTTCGGTGGTATTACCGAAGAGACCGGTGGATTCTTTGTGGTACTCTGTGAGGTTATCATTCCCATAGCGGCACTTGCTGCGTTTAAGAGTCCCATTTGATCGTTTATTAATTATTTTACAGGTGGATTAATATGTTATCACAGAAATATCTTGATATGTTAAGCGGCAAATCAGTAATCAGAGAGCTGTCAGAGTATGCTGTTGCAAGAGGCAAAGAAATCGGATATGAGAATGTATTTGATTATACACTCGGTAATCCGTCGGTGCCTGTTCCGGACAGTTACAATGACAGTCTTATTCGTTTAATAGGTTCGAAGTCGGCAATGGATCTGCACGGCTACAGCCAGAGCCTCGGAATCAGAGAAGTCAGAGAAGCGGTAGCGAATTCGCTTAAGAGACGTTTCGGAGTGGATTACACACTTAACCATATCTTTATGACAAGCGGAGCTGCAGGTGCGATCGCACATGCAATCAGACTTGTTACCGTACCTGGTGATGAAGTGATTACTTTTGCTCCTTATTTCCCGGAGTATAATCCGTATGTGAATCACACGGGAGCGGTGCTTAAGATAGTACCTCCCAACACCGAGGACTTCCAGATTAACTTCGATGCTTTTGAGAGTATGATCAATGAGAAGACCATGGCGGTACTTATCAACACTCCCAACAATCCGTCGGGTATTGTCTATTCGACCAAGACGATTAAGAGGCTTGCGGAAGTTCTTACACAGAAGAGCAAACAGTATGGTCACATCATCTATCTTATTTCGGATGAGCCGTACAGAGAGATTGTATTTGAAGGTGTGGATGCACCTTACGTTGCCAAGTTCTATGATGCAACTATTACTTGTTATTCATTCTCCAAATCATTATCGGTACCCGGAGACAGAATAGGATATGTTGCAATTAATCCTGCCTGTCCGGATGCGGAGACAATGATCGTAATGTGCGGACAGATATCAAGAGGCATAGGCCATAACTGTCCGTCAGCAATCATTCAGTGGGCAGTTTCAGAGAATCTTGATGTTACTGCTGACCTGTCCGTATATGAGAAGAATATGAATATACTATATGATGCTCTTACGGATCTGGGATTCAGAGTGGTTAAGCCGGGAGGAACTTTCTATATCTTCCCCAAGGCATTGGAAGATGATGCAGTTGCATTTTGTAACAAAGGTAAGGAGTATGATTTCATCGGAGTGCCTGCGAATTCATTCGGATGTCCGGGATATTTCAGGCTTGCTTACTGCATAGAAACAGAGAAAGTTATAAGATCTGTAGAAGCACTTAAGAGATTTGTCAAAGAAAAGTATTAGAGGCAACTTAATCGTTTAAGATGAATATGACACGAATGTCATATATACAATGTGAACAAAAAACAGCCTTAAAAAGTCGATAAATTCGTGCGTGTACTATTGACACGCACGTCAAAAAGTAATAGACTCACTAATGTAAAAAGAGAATTAGTGACAATAGTTTTTGTCATAGATTGTGAATTGTTAATGAGAAGGGAGAGACAATATGGCAATCGAGAAAGTAACTGCTACAGTTAAGAAGGATGTAGCACCTATTAAGGCAACAGCTACTGTTAAGGCTGATGCACTTAAGACAGATATCAAGACACCTGAAGTTAAGCCGGTAGCTAAGCCCGCTGCAAAGCCCGCTGTTAAGAAGGCAGCAGCTAAGAAGACTACAGCTAAGAAGGCTACAGCAGCCAAGAAGACTGTTGCTAAGAAGACAACAACAGCAGCTGCCAAGAAGACAACAACAGCAGCAACTAAGAAGACAACTGCAGCAGCAGCTAAGAAGG
>JAEEGL010092149.1_pt1 | contig 30212 bp, 27 predicted proteins | sample 9134231 | NCBI WGS metagenome assembly JAEEGL01 (sample SAMN16246548, study PRJNA631951) | gut metagenome | biome: gut microbiome; feature: rumen; material: fiber-attached | host: Bos | place: Iran: Karaj | collected 2018-10 | reverse complement strand
TACCTAATGGGGATATTAAAGAATATATTAATAATTTTAATGGTGAAGAACTTAATAAATTATTATCTAATATAAGAGTAAGAGATGATAAGACAGATATTGTTTTATCATTACCTAAATATACATATGATTATGATTATAGAAGATTCAAAAGTGATTTAATTTCTTTAGGAATGGGTACTGCATTCGATATGAATAATGCTAATTTTAGTAAGATAGGCAAAGATGTGTATATTGATGAAGCTGTTCATAAAACACATATAGAGTTATCTGAAAATGGTACTAAGGCTGCTGCTGTTACTGCAGTTGCATTTAAAGCTAATTCTGTATTTGTACCAGAAGAAAAAGAAAAGATAATTATTGAATTTAATAAACCATTTGTATATTTAATCAAAGATAAGAAAAATGATAATATATGGTTTTTTGGAGTCGTATATGAACCAATGAAATGGGAAGATAATAAAAAAGCACAATAGTGCTTTTTGTTTGATATTTTATAAAAATGTTGTATAATTATTTCTAGAGGTGGATTATGATAGGCGTGTATGATTATACTGTTCTACTTACTTATTTAGGATTTGCATCTGGAGTATTTGGAATAATAGAAGCATTTAATGGAAGAATATTTCCAGCTATAATATGTTTAATGTTTTCTGGACTTTGTGATATGTTTGATGGAAAAGTTGCTAGAACAAAGAAAAAAAGAACTGTTGAAGAAAGACATTTTGGTATTCAATTAGATAGTTTATCTGATCTAGTTTGTTTTGGAGTATTACCTGCAGTTATAGGTTATTCATTAGGATTAAATCAATGTTATACATTGCCTATAGTAATATTATTCCCAGTAGCTGCATTAATTAGATTAGCATGGTTTAATGTACTTGAAATAACTAGAAATAGTAATACACCAGTTAAGGAATATACTGGATTACCTGTTACATCAGCAGCATTAGTATTTCCATTTATATATATATTTAGAAAATTTATAATGAGTAAATTCTATTTATTATATGGAGCATTTTTATTAATAGTTGGTATTTTATTTATTAGTAAAATAAAAATTAAAAAACCTAATATGAAAACTATGATATTATTTATATTAATTGGTGTAATAGAAATATTATTAATTATTACGGTGAAAAAATTGTTATGATATACGTATCAAGAGATAGAAATAGTAAAGATAATATAATTACAGAGTCACCAAAGGCTCTTAATTTTTTTTATGGAAATTTTTTTGGTAGATTATTATTAAGACCATTAATATCTAAACCAGTTTCTAATTTAGCTGCTTTATATATGAATAGTCGTTGGTCTAAAAGAAAGATAGATAAATTTGTTGATAAGAATGATATTAATATATATGAGTATGATGATAAAAAATATAAATCTTATAATGATTTTTTTACTAGAAAAGTTATTCCTGAAAAAAGACCTATTAATACAACTAAAGGTGTTTTAATAAGTCCATGTGATTCTAAATTAACTGCATATAAAATAAATGAAGATTTAACATTAAATATTAAGGGAGCTTATTATAGTATTAATTCTTTAATAGATAAAGATATTATAAATGATTATGTTGGTGGATATGCTTTAGTATTTAGATTATCTACAGATAATTATCATAGATATTGTTATATTGATGGTGGTAGTAAAGGAAAAAATTATCATATTAAAGGAGTTTATCATACTGTTCAACCAATTAGTTTAAAACATTATAATTTTTATAAGACTAATTCTAGAGAATGGACTATATTAAATACTAATAATTTTGGTAAAGTTATTCAAGTAGAAGTTGGTGCTTTATGTATTGGAAGAATTAAAAATAATCATGAAGCACATGTATTTAAAAAAGGTGAGGAAAAAGGATATTTTGAGTTTGGTGGATCAACAATAGTATTATTATTTAAAAAGAATATTATTAAGTTAGATGAAGATATTGAAGAAAATTCAAAAGAGAATATTGAAACAAATGTTAAATATGGTTCAAGAATAGGTAAAGCAAGAATAATAAATGTTTTGATTGATAAAATAAAAAGTAAATAAATTTTACTTTTTTTTATTCAAAAAATTTTGTATATATGATATGATATATATAATAGTGGGTGAGTAGAGTGGTATATGGCTTAAAGAAAAAAATTTTAAATATGCTATTCGTGATAGGTTTATTATTTCCTATCTTTTTAAGTGCCTCTTCTTTTAGTATGAGCATGGATTGTCCATCAACTGTTAAATTAGGTGATACTGTTAGTTGTACAATAAAGGCAAATATTGATAATACTATTACTGGAGTTTCTGGTAGGTTTTCATTTGGTTCAACCTCATTTGATAGTTTTACTGTAAAAATGAGTGGTTTATCAACTAACATCTCTAATGAAAGTGGTTTCTCATTAGGAAATGTTGATGGTTTATCTGGATCTAATGGTACTTCATTTACAGTAGGTATATTAAAAGTTAAAATACCAGCTAGTTCTACGACTAATGAATTTACTGTTAAAGTTACAGATGTATCAGCAACTAATACTGATTTTGATGATATAGAGCAAAAATCTGGTTTATCTAAAACTATGAGAGTGGCTTCTAGTAATGCTGATCTTGAAAGTTTAACTGTTGATGGAATGAATTTATCTCCTTCATTTAAAGCTGATGTTTTTAGTTATAAACTTCCTGAAACATATGAAAATAGTATTAAGATAAGTGCTAAGGCAAGTGATAGTAATGCTAAAGTAAGTGGTGATGGTACAAAATCATTAAAATATGGTACTAATACATTTACTATAACTGTTACTAGTGAATCAGGTAGTACTCAAAAATATACAATTAAGATTGATAAAGTTGATAACAGAGATAGCAACAACTTATTAAAGTCATTATCTGTTAAAGATTATGATATTACTCCAAAGTTTGATATGTTAACATCTGAATATAAATTAAAAGTAGAACCTAATGTTAAAAGTATTACAATAGATGCTGAAATATACAGTGGAACATCTAAGTTTAAAAGTAAATATGGTCCTAGAACAGTAAGCCTTAAATATGGTAAGAATGATGTTAAAGTAATTGTAATTGCAGAAAATGAACTTGAAAGGACTTATACAATTGCTGTTACTCGACAAGATGATAGAGATTCAAATAACTATTTAAGTAAATTAGAAGTTGAAAATAAAAAATTAATATTTGATAAGAAAGTAAATAAATATCCATTAAATGTATTAATGGATGTTACTGAGATAAATATTATTGCAGAAGCAGAAAGTTCTAAATCAAAAGTAACTGGTGCTGGTGTTAAAAAATTAAAACCTGGTAAGAATGAATTTACAATAAAAGTTACAGCTGAAAATGAAACTGTTAATAAATATGTATTAACTGTAAATAGATTAGAGGAATTACCTCCTGAAGATACAGTACCACTTATTACTTCATTTAAGATTAAGAATGCTAAGAGTGAATTAGTTTTTGATGCTAATACTACATCTTATGATGTTAAGATAGCTGATAAAGATAAAGAACTTGATTTTGATATTTCTGTTTCAAGTGGAGTTACTGCTAAAATAAGTGGAAATGAAAACTTAGAAAATGGTTCTGTTGTTAGAGTAACTGTATCAGATGGATTTGAAAGTAGAGAATATTCTATAACTATTAAAAAAGATGAAGTTAAAAAAGAAGCTGAACAATTACCTACAACTAAAAAGAAATCAAATAATACACTATTATTTATAATTATTGGTGTTGTTCCACTAGTTATAGCTGGAGTTGTATTCTTAATTATTAAGACTAAAAAGAAAGAAGAAGAAACAAATAATGTGAATAATGAAAATAATGAGAATAATGCAGAAGCTAATAATACTGAAGAAGCTCAAACAGAAGAAACAGCACCTGCTGAAAATCAAGGAAATGGTGATTCAATTACAACTAGAACATTGTTAGATGCTGAATCTGATCACCCAATGATGCAAATTGAAATATCTAATGCTCCAAAACCAGCTGAAGTTGAACCGGAACCTGTTGTAGAAGAAGAACAAGGACCAATAGATTTAAGCTATAGTCGTGTTTCAAATGTTGACACAGTTGATGTACCAGTTACACAAGATGATAATAATCTTTCTATTATGACAAAAGGTATTGGTAGAATGGGTAGTGCTGTTTATGTTGATAATACTGTAAAAGATGATAAATATGCACAACTAGATCTTGAAATTGCTGAATTGGAAGCTCAAGAGGCATCTAGACAAACTGTTAGTCCTGCTCCAGTAGAATATACTGAAGTAGCTCCTGTAGTAGAGCCAGTACAAGAAGTTCCAGTAGCACCAGTTGTTCAAGAAGTGCCTGCTCAACCAGTAGCTCCAGTTGCTTCACCAGTTGAAGCAGTACAACCTGTAGCACCAGTTGCTCCAGTAGCACCTGTTCAGCCTGTGGCTGATACTACTCAAATAGGTCAACCAATGTAAAAAATAAAACAACTTTTATTAAAAAAGTTGTTTTAATATGTAACTCTAAAAAGAGTTTTATTCAATTTGGTGACCCATACGGGATTTGAACCCATACATGTCGCCTTGAGAGGGCGATGTGTTAACCATTTCACCAATGGGCCATTGGGTAAGAAAAATATAACATTTTTTTTATAATTTTTCAAGTTAAATATACTTTTTTATTTTTTTTTGATATAATTAATGTTAGGAATAGGAAAGTAGGTTGATTATAGTGAATATTGATGAATTAAATACACAGAGTAATGAAGCAAGTCCACAAAGTGTTCCATCATTAAATTATGAAACACCTAGTGCGCCAGCACCAGTAAGTGTACAACCTACAATTGAACCAGCTGCTCCTTCAGTAGCACCTGTTGCTCCTGTAGCTGCACCAGCAGTTCCTGTTAGTCCAACACCTGCACCAGTTGCTGCTCCAGTAGAAGCAGTTCCTGCTGCACCCGTGGCTCCAGCAGCTGCTCCAACAGTTGAACCTGCTCCAGCGGTAGCACCAGTAGCTGCACCAGCTGTGAACCCAGGACCTGAGATGGTTCAAGCAAATATAAATAGTATGCCTGAGTTAAATTTTGAGACTCCATTAGAGTCATTAGATAGTGCAGTTGCAAATCAAAGTGCAAGTCTTGCTCAAAGTCAGGCTCAAACACAAGAACAAATAGATAGTTTTAATGCTGCTTATGCTCCTGAAACAGCTCCTGCAGTAGAGTCTGCACCTGTGACTGAAGCATCACCAATGGTTGAAACAGCACCTGTTGTTGATTCAGCTCCTGTAGCAGAAGCACCTGTAGTTCAAGTAGCACCAACTGCTGCTCCAGCGGTAGCACCTATGCCTGCACAAACAACTACAACTGATTCTGTAGTAGTTGTAAGTAATGAAAAGAGAAAAACAGCTAGTAATTTTATCTTAATAGTATTGGCATTAGGTCTTGTAGCATTTGTTTTCTTTATTGATGAAGTAATTGATTATTTTGAAACAAATATATTACCTAACACACCATTTGCGTCTAAGGTAGTTAATAATAATACAAATTCAACTGGATCAGATAATTTAGTTGATGGATTTATTAAAATAGATGATAGTAGTTCATTCTTTTGGTATGAAAAAATTAAATTCTATAATATAGTTAAAAGTGGTAATAGTAGCATATTAGTAGGTTATTTATCAGATAAAAACTATAATGATGTTTCTGTATTAGGATTAAATATTGAATTATATAATTCTGAAAAAGAATTATTATATAGAACAGAATTTAAAACAGATGGTAATAGAATTGAAAATAATGCAGCTAGTACTATTACATTTAAAGTAGCTGAGTTAATATATAATAGTGCATATTATGCTAAAATAGTGACTTATACTGATGAAGAAAAGAACTCTACTCAAACATTAACTTGTAGTCGTGATGATAAAAATGAAGATTACTTATTAAATTATAAAAATGTTTATACATTTAAAAATAATAATTTAGTATCTTATGATGTTAGTGTTAAGTTAGAAGGATTAAATAATAATAAGAATACTAAGAATGTTAAAAATTATTTAAGTAAAGAAAATACAACTATTCAAAAATATGAAATTCAAACAACATATGAAGAAGTTGATAAAAATGCAAGTTTAAGTTATACTATTGACTTAAGCAATGTTAATGAGAGTTACAATCTATTGTATGAGAAAGATGCAACTCCAATTTATATAAAGACAAGTGAAAATTCTAAAGAAAAGAAATGGATATGTGAATAATGGATAATTTGATTTTAGGGGATTTTTCAGGACCACTTGACTTATTGCTCCATCTTATAAAAAAATCTAAGATGGAGATTTTTGATATAGAGATAAGTGAAATAACAAATCAGTATTTAGAGTATTTAGAAAAAGCTAAAGAGATCAATTTAGATATAGATAGTGAATATTTAGTTATGGCTAGTGAATTAATTGAAATGAAAAGTAGAAAATTACTACCATATAATAAAGATGAAGAAGAAGACGAAGAATATGTTAATCCTGAAGATGAATTAAAAAGAAGATTACTTGAATATCAAAAATATAAAGAGAGCACTAATGCATTTAGAAATTTAGAATTAAAAAGATCTTCTTATTTTACAAAAGCTCCTGAAATGCTTAGTAATTATAGTGAAGAAAAGATATCTAATGATGGTAGTGTAGATGTATATGATTTATTAGATGCTTTTCAAAAACTATTAGAAAGACAAAAATATTCTAAACCTGTTAATACTAAAATAGCTAGACATGAGTTGTCAGTTAAAGAAAGAACTGTTAAAATAAGAGAGATATTGAAAAGCAAGAAGAGATTAAACTTTGTTGAGTTATTTGATGATTTTAGTAAACCATATGTAGTAGTTACTTTTCTATCTATACTTGAGATGACTAAAAATAGAGAAATAACTTTAAAGCAAGATAATAATTTTGGAGATATATATTTAGAAAGAGTAGATAGCAATGAATAAGAAAGCAATATTAGAAGGAATACTTTTTATAGTAGGTGATGAGGGTACTACTATTGATGAAATTAAAAAAATATTAGAAATAGAAGAAAATGAAGTAAAAGAATTATTATTAGAGTTAAAAAAAGATTATGAAAATGAAAGTAGAGGACTTAGAATATCTTATTTAGGTAATTCATTTAAGTTAACTACTAAGGAAGAACATAAAGAATATTATGAAAAATTAGTTACTGATAGTAAAACAACTAATTTATCAAATGCTGCTTTAGAAGTACTTGCTATTATAGCTTATAATGAACCTGTTACTAGACTTGAGATTGATGATATAAGAGGAGTTAATTCTTCACAAATTATTAGAAGATTACTTGCTAGAGGGTTAATTAAAACATGTGGTAAAGCAGATAATATTGGTAAACCAAATTTATATAAAACTACTAATGATTTTTTAGATTATTTTGGTTTATCTTCTAAAGATGATCTTCCTGATATTATATATGAATCTAGAGAAGAAAATGATAATGGAGATTTATACGAATCTAGATATACAGAAGAAAAATAAAAGAAGTATTTAATTTATACTTCTTTTTAAAATGTTTTTTGAATCATCAATAATTTTTTCATCTATTTTATCTAAGAATTCTAATGAATCAATAAATGTACCATCTTTATTAATTAAAAAATCATAAAAATATATAAGATTATTTGGTATTGTTTTATATATTAATGATTTATTCTTAAATAGTGTTCTTTGTAAATCATTTGTACTATCTAAATATAAAATATGTAGAATTAAATTAGATAGAAAATAATTAGATGTTCTTAAATATGAATCATATTTTTCTAAGTTATCAGGTTTTTTGAATATACCAGAATCAATATCTATTACTTTTAAATCAGTATCTTTATATAGAATATTTCCTTCATGAATATCTTGATATGCAAAGTTATTATCTTCCATATATTTAAATATATTACATAATAAAATACATATGTTTTTTCTATCTATAAAATTAATATTTTGTTTTAATAATTTATCTAGTTCTTCATAATCTTTATAATAAACCATTGTATAACCTAGAAAACCATTTCTATCATATAATGTAGTTAATGGAGTAACTATGTTGTTATGTTTTAATTTAAATAATTCATTAATTGTTTGTTCTCTATATAAATATTCTTTTTTTAAAAATTTATATATTTTATCTTCGTTTGTAAATAAATTACTTTCTGTATGATAATTTGTTTTTAAGTGTTTTAAGTTATTAAAAGATTTTTTAGTTATATATTCTTTTATCATTTTGTCCTCTTTAGTTTTAATATTTCTTTTGTATCATCTATTATATTTTTATCAAAAAAATCTAAATATTCTATTGGGTCAAAATTACCAATTGAGTTATCAAAAACATGATTTAGAAATACTCTTTGTGCATTTGACATATTGTTATATATTAATTTCTTTTTTGGAAAATCTATATCATTTTTCAAATCAATATCTGTACCTAATAATACTTGAAGACATAAGTCTGCTAGGTAGTTATATGCAAAGTCACATCTAAAATTATATGAGTCATCATTACAAAATGATTTGAATCTACCTGAATCTAAATCTATTAATTTTATATTGTCATTTTTTATAAGAAAGTTATCTGAATGAATATCTACAAAGCTATATTCCATGTCTTGTAAATCATTTATTATTTGACATAGATTATGAGCAATGTCTTGTCTTTTTTCAAATGGTATATTTTTCTTAGTTATAAATTTTGCTAATGTAATATACCCATCTAAATATTCCATAGAATAACCATTAATTTTATCTTCTTTATTACTTATAGCATAGTTTGCTTTTACACAGTTAGGGTGTTTTATTTTATCTAATAAAAGAATATTTTGTCTTCTTTTTTCACTTAAAAAAGAATCATGAATTATTTTAATTAGTTCATCATTATTTATATACAATTTACTTTCTTTATGATTGTTCGGATTTATTTCAGTAAATATATTAAAATTTTCAATTCTCTTTATATTCATAAAACCCCTTAAAAATCGGGCATAGTATAACACAAATTTTTTTTATAGTCAAATTATGAGTCTTTTTCTTTTGAATAAAATATATTATAATAAATGTAGAAATTTATGGAGGAAAAATGGATTATATAATTATTTCATTATTAGTAGTAACTATTATATTATTAATTGTTTTAATATTTAAGAAAAATGATAATTCTGAGATTAATGAAAAATTACATAGAAATGAAATAAATGTTATAAAAGAAATAAGCGATTTTAAGTCTGATTTTAGTGATAGTATTAATAAAGATTTTAATGATCTTAATGATAGAATAGATAGAAAATTAAATTTAATAAATCAAAAAGTTAATGAAAAGTTAGAAGATGGTTTTGATAAAACTAATAAAACATTTACTGAAGTAATGAATAGATTATCTAGAATAGATGAAGCTCAAAAGAAGATAGATGGTCTTGGTAATGAAATAGTTTCATTAGAGGGAATTCTTACTGATAAAAAGAGTAGAGGTATTTTTGGAGAAGTAAATTTGTATCATATTTTATCATCAATATTTGGTGAAAAGAATGATAAGATATATAGAACTCAATATAAATTATCAAATGATATGATTGCAGATTCTATAATATTTGGACCTGAACCTTTAGGAACAATATGTATTGATTCTAAGTTTCCTTTAGAAAATTATAGAAGACTTGTTGAGAAGGGATTAACTACTAGTGAGAGAGAAGCTAGAAGTAAAGTATTTGAAAGTGATGTTAAAAAACATATTGACGCAATTGCTTTAAAGTATATAATAAGTGGTGAAACTTCTGATCAAGCAATTATGTTTTTACCAGCTGAGGCTATATTTGCTGAAATAAATGCTTATCATACTAATTTAATAAAATATGCTGCTAGTAAAAAAGTATGGATAACTAGTCCAACTACATTAATGAGTTTACTTACAATAATTCAATCAGTATTAATGGGTCTTGAAAGAGATAAATATACAACTGTAATACATGAAGAATTAAATAAATTAGGACAAGAATTTGGTAGATATAGGGAAAGATGGGATAAGTTATCTAGAAGTATACAAAGTGTTTCAAATGATGTTGAAAACATACATATAACTACGGAAAAAATTACTAAGAGATTTGATTCAATTAGTAATGTCAAAATAGAAAATAATGAATCATTAAAGATAGAAAGGAATGATGAAAATGAGTGATGAAGAAAGAGAAGATATTATAGAAAGGGCTATTCAAACTGAAGGTAGATCTCTAGAATATGAAAGTTATGATGTTAGAAATGATGAGGATATCATAATGGAAATTCTTAGAAGAACATATGATAGAGGTAAAAAAGTATATTTAAAATTCATTGGTGAGCAATTAAAAGACAAAGAAGATTTATTCATTTTAGCTATTAAAATAGAAGCTGATAATATGCAATATGCTAGTAGAAATTTAAAAAATGATAAAGATACATGTATAGCAACTATGAAAGAAAATGAAAATAGACTTACTGGTTTTGAGGGTGAAGAAATTAGAAATGATTATGATTTTATGGCTAAAATAATTAGAGAATATAGTTGGGAAAATGTTAAGTTTGCTAGTGAAAGGTTAAGAAATGATCCTGACTTTATGCGTAATGCTTTAAGACAAAGCTCTAGAGCTAAAGATTATATTGGTGATAGACTTCGTGAAAATGAATCATTTATGAAAGATGTAGATATGTATTAGTATTTAAGTGCTCTTAATATGGGCACTTTTTTTTATTAAAAACTAGTATTATTATATTTAATGTGCTAAAATATACGTAGTTTTTAGGAAGGAGGGAAAAGATGCTAGAGATTAAAAATGTAACTAAAATATATGAGTCTGGTAGTTTAAGTCAAATGGCTCTTGATAAAGTTAGTATCAATTTTAGAAAAAATGAATTTGCATCTATTCTTGGTCCTTCTGGTAGTGGAAAAACAACATTATTAAATATTATTGGTGGACTTGATAAATATACTAGTGGAGATTTAATTATAAACAATATTTCAACAAAGAAATATAAAGATAGTAATTGGGATAGCTATAGAAATCATAGAATAGGTTTTGTATTTCAAAATTATAATTTAATATCTCATCAAACTGTATTAAAAAATGTTAGTCTTGCTCTTACAATATCAGGTTTATCTAAAAAAGAGTGTAATGAACTTGCTAAAGAAGCATTAATTAGAGTTGGTCTTGAAGATCATATGTATAAAAGACCTAATCAATTATCTGGTGGTCAAATGCAAAGAGTTGCTATTGCGAGAGCTTTAGTTAATAACCCTGATATTGTTCTTGCTGATGAACCAACTGGTGCTTTAGATAGTGAAACAAGTAAACAAATAATGGAAATTTTAAAAGAAGTTGCTAAAGATAGATTAGTTATTATGGTTACGCATAATCCTGATCTTGCTAAAGAGTATTCTACTAGAATAATCAAATTAAAAGATGGTAAAATAACTTCTGATTCAAATCCATATAATGGTAAAAATAAAGAAGCTGAAGATGGTGAAAATAAAACTAAAAGAACTAGTATGTCATTTTTTACTGCTTTAGGTTTATCATTTAATAATTTAATGACTAAAAAAGGAAGAACTATTTTAACTTCACTTGCTGGTTCAATTGGAATAATTGGTATATCTCTTATACTATCTCTTTCAACTGGATTTCAAAGATATATAGATAAAATACAAGAAGATACTATGTCATCTTATCCACTTACTATTACGAGTGAGACCGCTGATATGACATCTTTATTAATGTCTATGGTATCAAATGATAATAATGAAAGTGTAGAAGGAAGTAACAAGTTAATTGAAAAGCAATTTGTTAGTGATATGTTTGGTAGTGTTAGTAAAAATGATTTAAAGAGTTTTAAACGTTATTTAGAAAAAAATAATAATAAGATTAAAGATGATGTTACTGATATAAATTATATTTATAGTGTAGATCCTATTATATATACAAAAGATTTTAAGAAAGATAATATTCAAGTAAATCCAAATACAATGTTTTCATCTATGTATGGAAGTATGGGAGCATCAAGTTTATTTTCTTCTTACTCAAGTATTTTTTATCAAATGATAGATGATACTGATACTTTGGATGAACAATATGATGTAGTTGCTGGTCATTGGCCTCAAAAGTATAATGAAATGGTAATGGTATTATCACAAAAGAATATGATTCCAGATTTTATATTATATTTCTTAGGATATAGAGATATGGATGAATTATATGATGTTATGACTAAGGTTATGTCTGGTGAAACTGTTAATTTAGATAATGAACCAATGGAACTTACATATGATGAAATATTAAATATAGATTTTAGATTAATTAATCCAACTGATAAGTATAAATATAATAGTAAATATGATATTTATGAAGATATGAGTGAAGATGAAAAATATATGGAGAATATATATAATAAATCTGAGAAACTTAAGATAGTTGGAATTGCTATTGCTAAAGAGGGAGTAACTTCTATGACTCTTACTCCTGGTATAGCATATAGAAAAGATTTAATAAGACATATTATTGATAAAACTACACCATCTAAGATTGTTCAAAAACAATTAAGAGATAAGGATACTGATGTATTCTCTGGAAAGAAATTTGATTCTGATAGTAAAAAAACAGATTTAGATTTTGAAGATATGATTAGTATAGATAAGAATATGCTTGCTAGTGCATTTGGTATGAATATAAGCGAAGATGATTTAAGAAAAATAACTGAAGCATCTATTGCAGAAATATCTACTGATATTACTACTGATACAAGTAAAGCAAAAACTGCTCTTACTGAGGCACTAAATACACTTGCTAAGAATATGTTTAGTAATAGAATAGAAAGTAATGAATTAATAATTCATATAAGTGATATTGAAGAATATGTAACTAGTTTTTTAGGAAGTGATAGTTCTAAAGAAATTATTAGTTCACTTGAAAAGAATTTTGTAGTACCATCTAGTGTATTTAATGATGCGTTTAAAGGATTATTAAGTGGAATATTAAATGGATATATTAGTGCGTATAATGCTATTGATTCTAGTCAAACAATAGATCCAAGTAATATGGGTGCTATTGTTAACATGGATGTTGCTAATCCTATAATTGAAAATGTATTAAAGAGTGAAATAGTTGTTGGTTCAATTGATTTATTATCTGCTAAAATGACTGAGGCTGTTATGCAAAAAGAAATATTAACTGAAGTAGGTAATTTAAGCACTAAGTTGATTACAAATGTTGCTAGTAGTTTTAATGTTAAACCTGAAAAGATAGCTGCTGCATTTAAGTTTGATTTATCTGAAGATGAATTAAAGAGATTAATGACTGCTATGATGGGTGGGGATAATACATCTAATGCTCAATCAAATTTATTATCTTTGGGATATCAAGATTATGAAGAACCTACTATGATTGCAATATATTTTAAAGATTTTGATTCTAAGGAAAGAGTATTAGATTTTATTGAAGATTATAATGATTCAATGGAAAAAATAGGTGATGATGAAAAGATTATTAATTATACTGATACTGCAGGTATACTTATGTCTTCGGTTAAAAAGATTGTTAACAGTATTAGTTATGCACTAATAGCATTTGTATCTATTTCACTTGTTGTATCAAGTATTATGATTGGTATAATTACATATATTAGTGTTTTAGAAAGAACAAAAGAAATAGGTATTTTAAGAGCTATGGGTTCATCAAAGAGAAATATTTCATCTATATTTAATGCTGAAACATTTATTATTGGTTTACTTGCTGGATTACTTGGAATAGGTATTACGACTTCTTTAATACCAATAATTAATTATACAATTCATAAGTTAACTGATAATTATGATATAAATGCTATATTACCTGTAGATAGTGCAATTATATTGATAATATTAAGTATAGTTCTTACAATAATTGGTGGATTAATACCATCAAAGAAGGCATCTAGACAAGATCCAGTTGTTGCTTTAAGAACTGAATAACTAATGTAAATAAGAATGTCAATTATTTGATATTCTTTTATTTTGTTTATATAATCATATTAAAGGATGGTTAGTGAAGGGAGTGTATAATCATTTTAGCGCCTGGACTAATAACAGTTGACGAGGATAGTAGTTATCGAAAGATTCGGCGGGTTCTACTACGGATAAGTGATTCGTAAGATATATATTAAAAAGTAAAATCAAAATTATAACAGAGGTATATATCACCACTAATTTTTTTGATATGGAGAAAAATAATGTGTGGAATAATAGGATACATAGGAAAAAAGCATCCAAAGGATGTTCTTTTGAGTGGGCTGAAAAATTTAGAATATAGAGGTTATGATTCAGCAGGAATAGCTTTAATAAATAATAAAACTACTCAAATAATAAAATCTGTTGGTAAAATATCTTCTCTTGAAGATAAAATTAATAATAGTGACTTAATTGATTCTAAAATAGGAATAGCTCATACAAGATGGGCTACACATGGTGTTCCAGATGAAATAAATGCTCATCCTCATAAAGTAGGTAAAATTACAATAGTACATAATGGTATTATTGAGAATGCTAGTTTTTTAAAAAATAAGTTAATTAAAGAAGGTGTTTGTTTTAATAGTGAAACAGATACTGAAGTAATAGCGGCTTTAATTAATAAATATTATAAAGGTAATATGGTTGATGCTCTTAATAAAACGATTAAAGATATTAAAGGTAGTTATGCTCTTGGAATATTATGTGATGATGAACCAGATATGTTATATGCTGTTAGATGTGAATCACCTTTGATATTAGGTGTTGGAGATAATGAGTATTTTATAACAAGTGATATAGGAGCAATAATAAATTATACTAATAAATATGTTTTACTTGGAGCAAATGAAATTGTATCAATAAGTAAAAATGGTTATAGAGTTGAAAAAGATGGTAAAGAAATTAATAGAGATATTAATATAAGTTCTTTAAATAATGAATCATCTAGTCTAATGGGTTATGATCATTATATGATTAAAGAAATAATGGAAGAACCCGTTTTAGTGAATAACATAATCAAAAAATATATTAATAATATGGATAAGTTAGTTGATTTAAAGAAATATAAACATATTCATATTGTTGGATGTGGTAGTGCATATTATGCAGGTATGATTGGTAAAAATTTCTTTGAAGAAGATGGTCTTGATGTTCAAATTGATGTAGCATCAGAATATAGATATAGAAATATAAAATATTCTAAAAATACTTTGGTTATTGTAATTAGTCAATCTGGTGAAACAGCAGATACAATAGCTGCGATGAGACTTGCTAATTCTAAAAAAGTAGATACTCTTGCTATTGTAAATGTTGATGATTCTACTATAGCTAGAGAGTGTACATATAAAATATTAATTGAAGCAGGTAGAGAAGTAGCCGTTGCAACTACTAAGGCATATATATTGCAAGTATTAATTTTAAGTTTATTATCATATAAGTTAAATCCAAGTGAAGAATATAAAAAAGATTTATTAGAACTTCCTGTTAAACTAAAAATATTGTTAGATAAAACAGGTATTCATAAAAAGATGGCTGATAAAATATATAGAAAGAAAGATGTATTTTTCATAGGTAGAAAAATTGATTATGCTATATGTATGGAAGGAAGTTTAAAATTAAAAGAAATATCATATATACATAGTGAAGCATATCAAGCAGGTGAATTAAAACATGGAACAATTTCTTTAATTAATAAAGGAACAGTTGTTGTGGCAGTTATTACTGATAATGATATTAGAGATAAAACAATATCTAATTTAGAAGAAGTAATATCAAGAGGTGCAAAACCAATATATATTGGAAATGAAAGAGTAAAATATAAAAGTAAAATTATAATTCCAAAAATTCATAAAAAATTACAACCTTTATTAGTTGTTCCATCTTTACAATTAATATCTTATTTTGTTGCTTTTAAAAAAGGATGTAATATAGATAAACCAAAAAATTTAGCAAAAAGTGTTACAGTTGAATAATAATTGGTATAATAAATATATAGTGGTGATTTTATGACAAAAAATAAATATGATTATTTAATAGTAGGATCTGGTTTATTTGGTAGTACTATAGCATATAGGTTAAAACAAATGAATAAGAAAGTACTTGTTATTGAAAAGAGAAATCATGTTAGTGGAAATGTTTATACTGAAAATAAATATGGTATAAATATTCATAAATATGGTGCTCATATATTTCATACAGATTATAAAGATGTATGGGATTTTGTAAATAGTTTTGTTGAGTTTAATAGATATACAAATAGTCCAGTAGCTTTATATAAAAATGAAATATATAATTTACCATTTAATATGAATACTTTTTCTAAAATATGGAATGATGTTATTACTCCTAAAGATGCTTTAAAACACATAGAAAAAGAAAAAAAAGAAATAAAAGGAGAACCATCTAATTTAGAAGAACAAGCTATCTCTTTAGTAGGTAGAACTATATATGAAAAATTGATAAAAGGTTATACTGAAAAACAATGGGGTAAACCTTGTACAGAATTACCATCATTTATTATTAAAAGATTACCTGTAAGACTTATATATGATAATAATTATTTTAATGATAGATATCAGGGAATACCAATAGGTGGGTATACTAAGTTAATTGAAAAAATGTTAGATGGAGTAGAAGTTAAACTTAATACTGATTATTTAAGTGATAAAAAATATTTTGATAGTCTTGCTGATAAAATTGTTTATTGTGGTGCTTTAGATGAGTATTTTGATTATAAACTTGGTAAGCTTGAATATAGAAGTTTAAAGTTTATTGAAAAAGTTTATAATACTGATAATTATCAGGGTAATGCAGTTATAAATTATACTTCTAAAGATGTAGATTATACTAGGAGTATTGAACATAAACATTTTGAGTTTTTAGAAGGCAATAAAAAAACAGTAGTAACTTATGAATATCCATCTGATTATAAAGAAGGTATGGAAAAGTATTATACTGTTAATGATGATAAAAATAATAAACTTGCTGATGAGTATAGAAATCTTGCATTAAAAGAAAAGAATGTTATATTTGGTGGTAGACTTGCTGAATATAAATATTATGATATGGATGATGTTATTAAAAGAGCATTAGATATAGAATTAAATTAACTCATAAAAAAATTCATCAATTTGATGAATTTTTTATTTGCTATTTTTTTGTTATATATTTGTGATATATAGCTGCGATTCCGCCACCAACAAGAGGTGCTAATATAAATAGCCATACTTGTTTTAATGCATCTCCACCTTGTAATAATGCTGGTGCTAAACTTCTAGCTGGGTTAACACTTGTACCAGTAATACCAATACCAAGTAAGTGAACAAGTACTAGTGATAAACCAATAACAATTCCTGCTACACTTGAATTTTCTTTTTTGCTTGTTACTTCTAAAATAACTAGTACAAAGAAGAATGTTAATATTACTTCAGTAAGAATTGCAACTAGCATTGTTACTTCATTTCCGTTTGCTAGTGTACCACCATAACCATTTGCACCTAATTTTTCAAATGATCCAAGTATAACACCTAATTCAGCACTACCTGCAAGAGCACCAAGTACTTGAGCTGTGATATAACCACATAAGTCTTTTTGTTTTAATTTACCAGTTAAATACATAGCAAATGATACAGCAGGATTAATATGGCATCCTGAAATATTACCAATTGAGTATGCACAAATAACAATTACTAAACCAAAAGCAAGACTTGTTGCAATTACACCAGCTGGAGTATCACATCCAACAGTAACAGCAACACCACAAGCAAAGAATGTTAATGCAAATGTACCAATAAATTCTGAAATGTACTTTTTCATAAGTTCCTCCTTAATCTAATTATAATTAATGAAGTTCTAATTGTCAAAAATATATTTTTTCTATTTATTATCTTTCCTTCAAAATATTACACAACATAAGTAATATGTGATAAAATGTTTTCTATGAAGAAGAGGATAATATATTTAATTTTATTAGTATTGTGGATGGGTGTTATTTTTTACTTTAGTAGTCAAAATAGTGAATCTTCTACAAAGCAAAGTGATGTAGTAATAAATAATGGAATAATTAGAACAATTAAAATTTTTAATAAAAATATTACTGATAAAGAAGAAGCAAATATTTATATAAAGTTATTTTATGTTGTTAGAAAAAATGCTCATATATTTGAATATTTTATTCTAGGATTATTATCATTTTTATTTATTAATACATATGATATGAAAGTAATTAAAAAGTATTGTATTGTTTTAATATTTTGTTTTTTATATGCTTGTTCTGATGAGTTTCATCAGTCTTTTATAATGGGTAGAACTTCTAGTGTAAAAGATGTTTTTATAGATACGTTTGGTGTATTAGTTGCTCTTATAATTATATATTTGATTTATGTAATTAAGAATAAAAAGATTGTTTACAATAAAACTAAAATATTATAAAATTTAAATAGAATAATAGGAGTTTAGTTTATGAAAAATCATGAGTATTTAATTAGATATTTGATATTTGTTTTACTATCTTGTGTTTCATTAGTATTTTGTTTTTATTTTTTTAAACTAAATAAAGAAGCAACAAAACCATTTATATTAGAATATAAAGAAAATACTGATATTGATTATGATGTTTATTTGAAAAAGAATAGTTTTTTTGATAGTGTTTCAAAAGAAAAAGTAAAAAAAGATTCAATAGTTTTAGTTACAAATTTAATTGATAAATTAAATGTTAAATATAATTATAATATTAATTTTAGTGATTATGTATATGGTGAATATGCATATTATGTTAAAGCTATAGTTGAATCTAATGAAAAAGAGGGTAGTAATAATTATTGGTCCAAAGTTTATAATTTAACTGATAAAAAAACTAAAAAGATTATTAATTCTAAATCAGTTAATTTAGGTGAGAAAATCAATGTTGAATATGATAAATATAATGATATTTTAAATGATTGGAAGAAACTATCAAATGTATCTATGGATGGTAAGTTAAGATTAGTATTATCATTTGAAAGTAAGATTGGTTCTGAAAAACTTAACAGTAATTATGAGTTAAATAAAGATATTGAATTATATATGACTCTTGGTAGTGAAAAAACTAAAATATATGATGTAGATGGTAGTGGAACCAAAAGAATTATTGAAGACAATAAAAATAGTGTTACATCTTCTAAATATAGAGTAGGTGTAGTTTCAACATTTATTACTACTATTATTTTCTTAGTATTAATATTATTAACTTGGAATGAACAAGTTGAAAATAATAAGTTTAAAACTGAATTAAAAAGAATACTAAATGAATATGATGATATTATTGTAGATACTTATCCAATATTAACAAATGATTTAAATGTAATAAAGGTTAAATCTTTTGATGAATTATTAGATGCTTACTATGAAGTAAGAGAACCAATAAACTATTATAGAAATAAACATAGTGCTGTATTTATAATAATTCATAATAATATGGCATGGATGTATACTATGATGAATTATGATAAGTGATTTGTAAACTAAATGTTAATTGTCAATTAAAATACAATAATTATATAAAATATGGTAAAATAGATATATGAGTAGTGTAATGAATAAAATTAGTAATGAGTCAAAAGATATTATCAAGGATAATAATTTTTTGCTTGCTGCTTTTCAAAATAGATTATTAACTAGATTAGTTCATATATTTGAAAAAAGACATATACCAATTAATAAACAAATGCTTAAGAAAAATCTAGAAGAAAACTTTATAAACAATTTATTAGATCAAAATGTTTTCATTATAGAAAAATATGTTATACTAATAGCTAATTACGAAAAGATTGTTACAAATTATGTTAATACAAAAACAAATACAGATGTTATTAAGAAATCAACTATGGAATTTGTAAAAAAGATTCAAATTAAAAATAATGAAGTTGTTACTAAAGAAAGTGCTAATAACTTTAAAGAATATATAAAATCAATTATATATGTTTATGATAATTATGAACTTAATAATGAAGTGTTTACTAGAATAGATGCTGATACATTTGAAATAGTAAATGAGTTTAATAAGAATAATTATAATTTTGTAATAAAATCTATAAATCAAGTAATTAAAAATATAATAGATAATATGTAGGTGATATTATGAGCGTTTATGAAATGGTATTAAGATTTAGAAAAGATCATCCTGGAACAATGGCATTTAGAATTAAAAAGCATTCAGCAGTTCTAGAAAAACATTTAAATCCTGGAGAAAAATTACTATATTGTTTTTGTGGGCAAAAAAATACTGAATCTTATATGCTTATTAATTCTTGTGTTGTAGCTCTTACTAACAAAAGAATTATGATTGGTCAAAAAAGACTATTATGGGGTTATTTTTTCACAACAATAACACCAGATTTATATAATGACTTAAAGGTTAGAAGTGGACTTATATGGAGTGATATTGAAATAGATACTGTACGTGAAAATGTTTATATTAGTAATATTAGTCATAGCGGAGCTGTTGAAATAGAAACAAATATAACAGAATTCATGATGAAGGAGAAGAAAAAATATGATAAAAAAGATAAGGATAAGTAAAATATTTTTATCAATTTTTTTGTTTATTTCAATAGTTAATGCTGAAGAGTTAGATTTAAATTTAAAAAGTGAAAGATATATTTTATATAATCTTGATAATGATTCAATAATTGTAGAAAAAGATGCTTATTCAAAAACGAATGTTGCTAGTTTAACTAAGATTATGAGTACAATTGTGTCAATAGAGAATGCTAAAGATTATAATAGTGATATTACTATTACAAGTGATATGATTAGTGGAATTGCAGCAGATGTAGCAAAAGTTGGTTTAAAAAAAGGTCAAAAAGTAAAATATGATGATTTAATTGCTGGATCATTAATATCAAGTGGTGCGGATGCTATTCAAGCATTATCAATTTATTCAAATGGTACTCTTAAAAATACTATTGGACTTATGAATACTAAGGTTAGTGAACTTGGATTAAAAAGTTCAAATTTTACAAATGTAGTTGGTTTATATGATAAATATAATTATAGTAGTGCTTATGATATGGCTCAAATATTAAAATATGCTTTAAAGAATGATAGATTTAAAAAAATATTTACTTCTAATACATATGAAATGTCATATGGTAAAAAAATAAGTAGTTCAATTTCAAAATATAATAAAAAAGCTAAACAAGATATTTCATATATTTTGGGTAGTAAAACAGGATATATTAAGAAAGCAGGATATTGTTTAGCTTCAATAGCTACTATAAATGATGTTAATTATTTGTTAATTACACTTAATGCTTATAATGATTCAACTGCTCATATAGATGATTCAATAAAAATATATGAATATGTTAGTAAGAATTATGATTATATTGATATATTTAAAGAAGGGGATGTTATTTATACAATAGATACATATAATTCAACTATTGATAAATATGAAGTAAAAGCTCCATATACTAAGACATTATTTTTAAATAAAGATTTTGATAAAGATAATCTAAAATATAATTATGATGGTAATGAATCTGTTTCATATTTGAATAAAAAAGGTGAGAAACTTGGTAAAATTCAAGTAATGTATAATGATGAACAAATAGATGAATTTGATGTTGTTCTTGATAGTGAATTATCATTTAGTTTAGATAAATATTTTGTAAAGTATAAAGTAATATTAATATTATTTACTGCTATTATTGCAACAATTGTTGTAGGATTAATAGTAAGAGTTAAAATTAAAAGTAAAGTAAATTAGGAGGATTTATGAAAAAAGTATTGATTAGAGGTTTGTTTGTAATTGTTTTTGCAATGATACTACTTGTTGGTTGTGAAAAGGAAAAAACTAGTTCTAATGGAACAGTTGAAAAGGTAGATTATAAAAAAGCAATAGTTATCTATTTCTCAAGAGCTGGTGAAAACTATAGTGTTGGAGTTGTAGATGTTGGTAATACTGCTATTATGGCTGGTTATATTAAAGATTATTTAGGTGCTGATTCATTTGAAATTATACCTAAAGTAGCATATCCAGAAAGGTATGATGAAGCTAAAGAAATTGCAAATAAAGAATTAGATGAAAATGCTAGACCTGAAATTAAGAATGCTATTAAGAATTTAGATGATTATGATACTGTATTTTTAGGTTATCCAATTTGGTGTGGAGATATGCCTATGATTATTTATACTTTCATAGAAAAATATAATTTATCTGGTAAAACAGTAATTCCTTTTAATACTCATGAAGGATCAGGAAATGCTGGAACATATGTTACATTAAAGAATAAATTAAAAAGTGCTAACGTTAATGAAAATGGTCTAGCATTAACTGGTAAAGTAGCAAGAACTACTTCTGGAAAAGAACAAACAATTAAATGGCTTGAATCATTGGGGTACTAATATGTCAAAAATCATTGTTGACATTTTGATGTTTATTGCAGTTGTATTGGAATTTTCAAAATTATATTTAAGTCCATTAGTACATGAGTTACTTGGTATATGTATTTTTGTACTTATGATAGTTCATTTATTATTTAATAAAAAATATATCAAAAATATATTTAAGAAGAAAAAAAGTGCAAGTGAATTAATTATGTTTATTATTAATATATGTGTTTTTGCTAGTATTATGATTTCAATTATTAGTGGTATTTTAATTAGTGAAGTATTATTTAAAAGTTTTAGTAAATATAATACAACGATTTCAAAAATTCATATTATATCATCATATGTTTCAATTATGTCACTTGGACTACATTTAGGTTTAAATTTGAAATTTATAACTAGCAAATTTAAAATATTTAAGAACAATATATTTGGTATTATATTGCAATTAATAATTATATGTTGTGGTATTTATTCAATTTATAAATCAAATTTTTTTAGTTATTTATTTGGTGTTAACTTTTTCTCAAATAAAGATTTAAATTTATTTATGAATTCTGCATTGTATTGTTCAATATTCTTGTTTTTTGCAGTAGTAATGTATAATATTAATAAGTTTTTATTAAAAATAAAATTATGATGAAATGTTTTTTTTATCATTTTTTTATTGTATGTTAAAATATGTAAATCAAATATTAATAATAAGTTGACTTTAAGTCATCAAAATTTTACAATATAGATAGGTGTGTAAAAATGCCTTAATGAAAGAGTGGAGGAAAATATGAATGACGTAGTATTCTCCATTTTGCTTGTAGTAGTTGGATTATTTGTTGGTGCCACTATTGTAATGTTATATAATAAATTTAGAGTAAGTGGTGCACAAAAAGAAGCTGATAAATTAATAGCTAATGCCAAAAGAGAAGCTGAAAAAGCTAAAAGAGATGGCATTTTAGAATTAAAAGAGGAAAGTTTTAAATTAAAAAAACAAACTGATGAAGAAATAAGGGAAAAGAAAAAAGAACTTGGTGAAATTAATCAAAGAATTGATAATCGTGAAAAAAGTTTGGATAAACGTGATGAATTATTAACTGAAAGAGAAAGAAATTTAGATAAAAAAGACAAAGATTTATTAGCAAAACAAAAAGAAATTCAAGAAAAAGATGCAAAAATGGAGAGCATATTAAAAGAGCAGATAGCTCTTTTAGAAAAAATCTCTGGTTTTTCTAAGGAAAAAGCAAGAGAACTTGTAATGAAAAAAGTAGAAGAGGAAATGTCTACTGAAATAGCAGAATATTTAAAAGACAGAGAAGATGAAGCTGCCTTAGAAGCTGACAGAAAAGCAAAAGATTTATTAATTTCTTCAATGCAAAGATATGCTAATGATACAGTATTTGATCAAACTGTAAGTACTGTTGAACTTCCTAATGATGAAATGAAAGGAAGAATTATTGGTAGAGAAGGAAGAAATATTAGAACAATTGAGGCTGTCACTGGTGTTGATTTAATAATTGATGATACTCCTGAAGCAATAGTATTATCATCTTTTGATCCATTACGTAGAGAAATGGCAAAAGTTACTTTGGATACTCTAATTAAAGATGGTAGAATTCATCCATCTAGAATTGAAGAAGTATATGATAAAGTATGCGAAGATTATAAGAAGATTATTAGACAAAAAGGTGAAGAAGCAATTTTCGAATTAGGACTATCTAAAGTTAATCCAGAACTTGTTGAAACCATAGGTAAACTTGCTTATAGAACTAGTTATGGACAAAATGTATTATCACATAGTTTAGAAGTTGCTCATTTAGCTGGTCTTATGGCTGCTGAAATTGGTGAGAATGTTAATATCGCCAAAAGAGCTGGTTTACTTCATGATATTGGTAAAGCAATTGATTTTGAAGTTGAAGGTTCACATGTTGAAATTGGTGCAGATTTAGCTAAAAAATATAATGAAGATAAGATTGTATTAAATGCTATTGAATCACATCATGGTGATAAGAAGAGTGAATATGTTATATCTGAACTTGTTGCAATTGCAGATACACTAAGTGCTGCTAGACCAGGTGCTAGAAATGATAGCATTGAAAACTATATTAAGAGACTTGAAGATTTAGAAAACATCGGTAATGATATAGATGGTGTTGAAAAAACATTTGCAATGCAAGCTGGTAGAGAATTAAGAGTAATTGTTAAACCAGATGAAATTGATGATTTAACAAGTTATAAGATTGCTCGTGAAATCAAAGGAAAAATTGAGGATACTATGCAATATCCTGGAACAATAAAAGTTGTTGTTATTAGAGAAACAAGAGCTGAAGAGGTTGCTAAATAGTAACTTCTTTTTTTCTATAAAAAAAGAAACTATTTCATTAGTTTCTTTAATCTTGTAGTGTTATTTTCATATTCTTCTTTTGTTATTTGTAGTCCGTATTTAAATCTATCATCATAGGTAAGATTACCTATATTTAATTTATTAAGAGAATTTATATAACCTAAATTTTTTATAAATTCTTCTGTTGGGCTAATTATTATTTCCTTATTTTTATGTTTTTTATTTAAAATTTTATATGATTTCATCAAGTATTGTAATTTGATATCATCTTCTAATTCGTATAGTTCGGGAATCTCTTTTTTTATTTGCTCAAGCATATTTTTAATTTTTGTTAATGAATTTGCATCGGCTAATCTTTCCATTATAGATATATCATAATTAGTTTTGTATATTTTCATATCTCTATGATATTCAATTAATCCTGGAATATATCTTTCAATCGTTTCTATTGTATCATAAAAGGTTATTTGATTTAATGCATTATCAATAAAGTGTTTTTCTATTCTTAATAGTTTTCTTTCTAAATCTTTATCATTATTTTCACTAAGAATTTTGTCCTGTATTGCATGTTCTACTTCATGAAACAATGTGTGTAATATTTCTAAATTTTGCCTTAAAATGTATTGAAATAATGGTAGATTTTTTTCTTTTTTAAACAAAATATGCTTATCTTTTAATACTTTCTTTCTTAAATTGTTAATATATAAACAAATAGTATTATTAACAAAGTAACCTAGCTCTTTATGAGAAAGAAATAAATTATTGTCAGATATTAATTCACATGAGATAGTGTCTAATTCATTTTCTTGTAAAAGAATTGACATTATTTTATCAATTGCAAATAAGTCTAATATTCTAAAATTTTTACTATAATCATATACTAAATCCAATATATTATTCATTTTAATATTTCCCCCCCCTTAAAAATCTTGCATATTATACCATTTTTTGTACAATTATTCAATAAACAGTTGATATATCTATGAATAATTATTTTTTTATAATAAAATATTAATAGATGAGGATTTTAATATGAAGTGTTATAGGTGTAATAATATATTGTCAGATGATGATAAAGTATGTAGTAAATGTGGAAGCATGGTTATTAGATATTCATCAACTAATAAAAAGGTTAGAAGAAAAATAAAACAAAATATTAATGAATATGATTATTCTAACGTTGCGATTAGTTTGATTATTACTAAATTATTATCATTTATTTTTGCTTTTTATTCTATCATTAATTTATTTATTCCGTGGCTATTATTATCACTTATTTTTTCTGTTATTGGATACAAGAAATATAAGAGTGGTAATTTATTAAAATTGATAATAATTAATATTTTGTTAATTATTATTGAAATAATGATTATTTTTATTGTTTATAAAAAAATTTTTGGATAATGAAAGGATTGTAATTATGGAACAAGAAATAATAAAAGAATTACAAGATGGATGTGATAAAAATATTTATGATGTTTTTGATATAAAAGAAGATGTTGATGAATATATAAAAAAAGAATATATCAAAATAATGAATAGATGGAAAGAAAAATATGGTATGTTTGATATTCCAAGTGGAATGATATCTATTTCAATAAATGGTGAAGAACATTATATTAATATTGGTAATAAAAAATATGATGGTAACACTATATTTGATATTGCTTCAATGACAAAATTTTATACTGAATTTGTTTTATTTGATGTTTTAGATGATTATAAATTAAATTTGAATATGAAAATAGGTGATATAAGTAATAATTATGAAAACATTAAAGATTTAACTTTAATGGATTTAATTAGTTTTAATAATACATATAGAACAAATGGAGATACACGAAATTGTAAATCAAAAGATGAAGCATTAAAAATATTGAGAACTGCTTATATTATTAAAGAAAAACAAGGTATGTATTTATATACTGATCTTCCAATAATGATACTTACAGATATTTTAGAAGAGTATACTAAATTAAGTTATAAAGAATTATTTGAAAAATATATTATAGAAAAATATAACTTAAATGATACATATCTTGATATAGATGATAATGATAGATATATTACTATTAATAAAGGTTTAGTTAATGATCCTAAAGCAAATATTTTTGGTGGTTATTATGGTCATGCTGGTGTTAAAGCTTCTTCAAAAGATTTTATAAAGTTTTTTTCACAAGCTTTTAACAGTAAATATAATTATCTTTTTACAAATAAGAGTAAAACTTTTAATGAGGATGGAAATATATGTAAAAAGAAAGCATTGATGGGGAACCTAAATTTATATGCCGCTAATGAAAGTTCTATACCTAGTCAATATTTACCAGAATGTGGCTTTGCTATTCAAGGTAGTGTAAGATGTCATGCTGAAAATATGATTTTTAGTATTAATGGTTCTGAATATAAAATTGCTTCTTCTATATTTTTAGATTTATATACTATGATAGATGGAATAAAAAAATACGAAGAAGAAACAGGTGAAGTATTATTAAAGGAATATGAAACCGGTGGAAGAAATCTTATTGTTAGTGATATACGAAAACTATTAGATTATAAAAAGGAATATGGAGAAATAATAGATTTGATTGGTAAAACTAGATTAGTAATACTAAATAATTATATAAAATGTAATAAAATAGGGAAACAATTGTAAATATTTAATATTTTAATTTACTTTTATAGTTAAAAATAATACAATTATTATGGCATCGAAAAGAGGAAGGAAAATGTATAAAGACTTTTATAGAATTGTTGAAGATATAATTAGTAATACCGAATTTAAAAAATTAAAAAAAGAAACTCATCATGGTACTAATAGATATATACATTCTCTTAGAGTAGCTATGGGTGTTTATAATATATCTAAAAGTTTAAATTTAAAATATGTTGATATTACTCGTGCAGCTTTACTTCATGATTTTTTTCAAAACTCTCAAATTAATTCTAAATGGTTAAAGATTTCTTTTGAACATCCTATAAGAGCATTTGAAAATGCATCAAAGTATTTTTATTTAACTAAGATGCAAGAAAATATTATAAAATGTCATATGTTTCCTTTAGCTGTTGAAGTACCAAAAAGTATGGGAGCTATCATTATTACATTAGTAGATAAAAAAGTTGCAATTTATGAATATTCAAATTATAAATTTAATCTAAATAATTTAAAAAACATGGTTTTAGAGATGCCAGTTTATCTTAAACATAAGAATGAATTATAAAATACTGATTTGTTTCAGTATTTTTATTTTTTAACTTTGACTACAATTGATTTTTGAAGTATAATTTAATTGGAGAATAGAATATGAGTGGTAAGATTATCAAATTATTTGTGTTTCTTTTAGGAATATTATTAATAGTTGAGTCTATTATTTTATATTCAATGGGATATTTCTATATTGTATATATAGTAGGATTTTTCCTATGTTTTATTATTTTTGATGAATTACCTAAATTTGATAGAAAGACAAAATTATATAAGTATGAATCTTTTAAGAAAAAGTATTATAATTTTAAAAATAAAAAATATTTAATATATATGGATATTGATGACTTTACTTTCTTAAAGAATGAAGTGAGTAGGTCAGAATTGAATAAAATTTTATTTAGTATTTCTAGTTTAATGAAGAAATATTTTGATAATTCAATATTATGTAGAAAATATTCTGATGCCTTTTTAATTTGTACTGAAATGGACGAAAAAAAAGTATTAAAGAATATAAATAGTTTATTTAATGATATTAGATTAATAAATGTAAGTAATTATTCTATTTCTTGTAGTTTTGGTATTAGTTTATGTGAAAATGATCAGATTAGTACTGCAGAGTGGAAAGCATATATTGCTTTGAAAAATGCTAAGAAATTATATGGTAATTATTATTCTATATATGATGATTTTTTGATTAGTAGTATTAAAGAAAATAATAGTATTTCTAATGAATTGAGTGAAGTAGTTAAAAATAAAAAACCAACAATATTCTTTCAACCTATTTATGATATTAAAACTGAAAAAATAGTTGGTGCTGAAGCTTTAGTAAGGTTATCAAATTCGAAAGGTGTTACTCCTGCATGTGATTTTATAGATATTGCTCGAAAGAGTGGATATATTAAATTAATTGATAAATATGTTATTAAGGAAGTATTTACTAAGATTAAGGAAATGAAATCAAATGGAGTTAAATTTGGTAAAATATACATAAATATTTCTTATAATACTATTGAAGATTCTACTTCATTAAAGAATATAAAAGCAATGATTCAAGAGTATGGAATAAGTAGACATGATATTGCTATTGAGTTATCTTGCTTTGATTATAATATTAAGAATATAGTAGATGTGAAAAATGTTATTAATGAATTGTCTTTATATTTTGATATCATTTTAGATAATTTTGGTTGTAATGATTCATTATTATTACTTGGAAAAGATATAAATGTTAATTCTATAAAAATAGATAAAATGTTTTTAAATGATTTAGATAAAGATAATAATAAAAAAATAGTGAAGAGTATTAGAGATCTAGTTGATGATATAAATATAAGTTTAATGGCATCTTATGTAGAGACAATTGAACAATATTATTATCTAAAGGATTTACATTTTGATAAAATACAAGGATATTTGTTTTCTAAACCATTAGAATATGGTGATTTTATTAAAAAAATATAGTTTTATATATATGCTATTGCTAAGATTTTAATCAATTATGATTTAAAAAATCTTAGCAATGGGTATTTTTGGTTGATTTTTTTGTAAAAATATTAAATAAAAGTAGGTTTTTTCTTGACATAAAAAGTAATAAATGGTATATTTAATATCGCAAAAGCAAAAATTATGGGCGATTAGCTCAGTTGGTTAGAGCATCTGCCTTACAAGCAGGGGGTCGGGAGTTCGAGTCTCTCATCGCCCACCATAATTTTTTTATTTTTTTGCCGAAATAGCTCAATTGGTAGAGCAACTGACTTGTAATCAGTAGGTTACGGGTTCGATTCCTGTTTTCGGCACCACGTGGAGAGTTAGCGAAGTGGTCAAACGCGGCAGACTGTAAATCTGTTCCTTCGGGTTCCGTGGTTCGAATCCACGACTCTCCACCACTTGTTTGAATTGCCTCGTAGCCAAGTGGTAAGGCACAAGACTTTGACTCTTGCATTCCGTTGGTTCGAATCCAACCGAGGCAACCATTTTTTTAATAATGTCTCGCTAGCTCAGTCGGTAGAGCACTTGACTTTTAATCAAGGGGTCTGGGGTTCAAATCCCCAGCGAGACACCATTTTATAAGTGCCTCAGTGGCGGAATAGGTAGACGCACAGGACTTAAAATCCTGCGAGAATAAACCCTCGTGTCGGATCAAGTCCGACCTTAGGCACCAATCTGGAGGAATACCCAAGTCTGGTTGAAGGGACCGGTCTGGAAAACCGGGAGGTCGTGTAAGCGGCGGAGGGGTTCGAATCCCTTCGTCTCCGCCATGTAATATCGCGGGATGGGGC
>JAEEGL011186637.1_pt1 | contig 30216 bp, 21 predicted proteins | sample 9134231 | NCBI WGS metagenome assembly JAEEGL01 (sample SAMN16246548, study PRJNA631951) | gut metagenome | biome: gut microbiome; feature: rumen; material: fiber-attached | host: Bos | place: Iran: Karaj | collected 2018-10 | reverse complement strand
CCGCAGACGATGCAGTTCCAGATATAGATCACGGTCAGATACCGTAAGTGGTTGGCTGTTTCATCTTCGCCGAATGCGTTCTTCAGATTAAAGATGATGAGGATCAGCGCGAAGAAGGAAAAACCGAGGCTGATCAGCATTTTGATCCCGTCAACGGAGATGACTTCCGGCGCCATGCGGTCAACAAAAATGCTGAAATGGCCCCACAGGACTTCGGTAAAGTTATTAAAGATCTCTCTTGGCATGACCAGGGAATACCCGGAAACTTTGGGCAGATATCCCGTGACTTTTCCAAGCAGCATGCCGGCAAAATAGGAAGCAAAGACCGCGACGATCAGGATCACGCGTTCCCGTCTGATGTGCCGGAACCCGTCTTTTGACAGGATCACTTCCAGCACGTAGCAGAGCACCACCGGCAGGAGCGCAACAAGCAGAACATAAGAGCCGCGCGAAAAGGCGGTCAGCGCCGTAAAGAACAGGCAGACGGCAAACAGGATCTTGTATTTCGCACTTTTCAGCTCATCCCCTTCATAGAAAAGCAGGTCGATCGCAAGCAGCGGGACCAGGATGCAGACGTTGTAGAAACTGCATTCGTAGAAGAGCATGGCCGTATATTGCAGCATGCCCATCCGGTACGGGATCATGTAGAGCAAAAGCGCGGCATAGGCATAGGCTTTTCTGACGTGCATCTGCTTCATGATATCCCAGATCACATAAAGCGTCAGGACAAGAAAGATCACATTGGACAGTCCGTAGGAAAGAAAGATATCTTTGGTCAGCCCGTAAAGCGGCATCGCAAAGAGACAGGACGTATCGATGTGCAGGAATGTTTCCTCGGAATAGAAGGGAAGCACGAACTTCTTCTGCTCCCACATATGGATCGTATGGCTGTAGAGCATGGAAGCATCATGGTCGATCCAGCTCCTGCAGCGGACAAGGTTGATATATACGAGAAACAGGAACTGCACGAGCGCAAGCAGAAACAGAACGGCTTCGGTCACGGTCTGCAGGTTCCAGTAGTCTTTTTTCAGATATTTTGAAAAGTCGGGAAATTTCTTCATAACGTACCCCCGGTTTGATTTTCAGACCGCTCTATTATACTACAATTTATCGGGCTTGCCCATCTGTGTGCTTAAAAAAGGAACAGACATCATGACGGCGCGGCCTTCGTGGTTTGAGCGTCTTAGGGATTTGTGTTATAGTTACACGTATGGAACATCAGGCAGAAAAAAAGCAGGGGATCCTGAAAAGCTTTATCGAATACTTCTACGGCAATTTTGTGGTATTGCTGCTGGGATTCGTGTCCCTTCCGCTGATCACGAGGATCATGTCCACGGAGGAATACGGCAAAACGGCCATGTATACGTCCGCGGTCTCCATCATCTATATCTTCGCCATTCTGGGTCTTGATCAGTCCTATATCCGCTATTACTACAAAGAGGGCGTGAACAGGAAACGGCTGCTGCTGCAGTGTTTAAAATACCCGTTCCTTCTGATCGTTGTCTTAGCGGGTATCTATGCCGCTTTTTCGGGTTATTTCAATGCGTTTCTGTTCGGAAAGACCGGCTTTGACATTACCTGTCTGGTCATCGCCTATACCGTGATCTCCGTTTTCGAACGGTTCGGATTCTTAAATATCCGGATGGATCAGAACGGGAAACTCTATTCCAATTTAAATATCTTATCAAAAGTCCTCTATCTGCTGTTCGTGCTGCTGTTTGTGTGGCTGATCGGGGATGATTTCAGGGTCGTTCTCTATGCGATGACCTTACCGCTTGCGATCGTAACGGGGATCGTATATATCCGCTACATGATCGTGACAAGACATGAAAAAGCACAAAAGCATGATACAAAGATAAAGGAACTGCTGCGATACGGGATCCCGTTTGTGCCCATGCTTTTGATGGAATGGCTGTTGTCTTCCATGGACAAGTGGTCGGTCAAGATCTTCAGCGGGTTCTCGGAGACAGGGATCTACAATTCGGCCATGCAGATCATGTCCGTGCTTTTGACTTTTAAGATCACCTATGTGGCGTTCTGGTCGCCGGTCGCGATGGAAAAGTTTGAAACGGAACCGGAAGAAGTCTGCAAGCCGTTCTTTGCCATGATGTTTCAGAAGGTGCAGTTTCTGTGCATGCTTGCGGCATTTCTGCTGACGATCTTCCGGGGTGTGATCGTTCTCATCCTCGGGGAATCCTACAGAGGTGCCATCCGCCTCATCCCGTTCTTAAGCCTGATGCCGGTCCTGTCCATCCTGTTTGAGATGACGGGACAGGGCTGTAAGTTTGTCGGGAAGGCAAAATACTTTAATTACGCTTCTTTGGCGGCGATCATCTGCAATCTTGCAGGAAACACCCTGCTTGTTCCGATCTGGGGCGGCGTGGGCGCGGCGCTTGCAACGGCCGTGACCTATATCGTGTATTTCCTGATCGGCACCCTGTTTTCCGTCAAATGCTATCCGGTGCCTTACAGGATGAAGGAATTCATCATTTCCGTCGCATTGTACTGTGCCTATGCAGCCTATGCGACATGGACGGACAGGATCTGGATCTGCGCGCTTTTAGGCGGCGTTCTTCTTGCCGTAGTCTGCCTGATGAACAGAAAGGTGATCGCATCTTTATGGAATGACGGGAAGCGGCTCTTAAAAGAGGCAAAAAGCGGAGGAGCAAAATGAAGCATGTTCTGATCGTGCTGCTCATGGCGGCAGCCCTGATCCTGATCAGATTCAAAAAAGCATACCGTATGCAGATCCTCTTGGGGGCGCTGCTCCTGCTAGCCGGGGCAAACCTTGCCTTTTCCCTAAAGAATCTTTCCGGGACCGTTCCGCTGACCTCTACCGTAAACCAGCTTTTTTACCAGAAGGGGGAAGCAGGCGGGGAGTATTCCGGCGCGCTTTTGCCGCTCATGGCCGGTGGCAGGACGGTCTATGTCAAAGACGATATCAAACATTACGAATTCGACATGAGCGATCCGGAAGCACCCTGGGAATATCAGTTGAACGACATCTATTACGGGATCAATTCCAGGAATCTCTTATCGGCTTTTGACGCAGAACCTGTGGCCGATGGGCAGCTCAATGATGCCCTGATCACGGAAGAGGTGAAAGGGCAGTTTGCGGAACTTGGGCCTTCAAACGATCTTTACCGGTTTTCCTTTGCAGCAAACGATATTCCGGAAGAATACGGGAACTATTTCCATTACTATTTTTACTACACCGCGCACGGCGCACCGATGCATATTTACTATTCCCTGCAGGATGTGCAGGCTCTTACACCCGATGCTTCGGAGGAACTCGTTGCGCTCTGGCAGAGGGGAGAGCGGGATGAAGACCTGTATCTTATGACGAAGAGATTCTATGATGAGGAGGTGGCAAAATGACATTGCTTGAAGCGATCACTTCACAGGTCAGCCTTTCCGCCTTCATCCATCAGGCGCTTTTGATCTTTGCCCTCATCGTATATGGGTATGTGCTGGTCTGCATCTTAAGCCCGGATCTTTCTTTTGTGAAGAGGATTTTGTATGCCTATCCGGCTGGGCTGGCCGCATTTACGGTCATTGCATTTCTTCTTGTGACGCTGCATGTTCCGTACGGGACGCTCAGCGCAAGTATCGCCTGCATGGCCGCACTCTGCGCGGTCTGTCTGTTCCGTACGGTATTGACACCTAAGGAAGAACGGAGGGAGTGCTTCGCAGGTCTTTGGAATGTTCGCGGCAGGGAAGCAGTGATCGCCGTTTTGCTTATCGTGGTCCTGATCCTTGTCTCCTGCTCGGGGATCCTGAAGGTATCCCTGTCCAACGACTCCATGTACAATTACTGGTTCTATCCGCGCCTGATCGTGCATTTTGGAGGGCTCAGGCCGAATTTCAACACGTTTCTGACGGATGTCGGACAGGGAGTGGCCCTGATCAACACGCTGCCGTTTCTGTTTGGTTTCGAAGAAACCTTCGGAATCCAGCATATGCTGAATCTGGTATTTCTGGCGACATTTTTTACGACGCTTTATGAACAGGTAAAAAGCAGTACGCGGTGGGTAAAGATCTGCTTTGCGGGGGCCGGAACCCTCTTGCTTGCATCTGCCATGCCGTATCTGCTTCTTTCCAAGTGGGTGCTGGCAAATGACTATTTCGCGGTATACATGTTCCTGTGTCTGGAACTTGCCTGTCAACCGAGACGGATCAAGAAATCGGAACAGTCCGTAATTTTGCTGGCGCTGTTTGTTAGCACGCTTTCGCTTCTTCGGATCGAAGGGGGCGTTTATGCGGTCCTGCTGCTCCTGATCCTTTCCATTTCGGATCTGACAAACCAAGAACTGTCATTCGCGCTGCTTGTGCCCGTCATGATCCTGCAGGGGCTTTACGGCGCAAGGATCTTTCTCACCATGTCCGTCATCGCCCCGTACCGGTTCCTGACGGAAGAAAAGGAACTGCTGCTGTTTGGCGTGATGGCTGCGGAACTGGTCTACTTCCTGTGGATCAGGGGGAAGGTTTTGGTTAAGATACAAAAGCATCTGGGTATTCTGATCCTTGCCGGGCTTTTGGGTGTCAATCTGCTGCTTTTTGTAAAGGATGCGGGGCTGTATCTGCAGAATCTGCATTCATTTGCGGAAAATATCCTGTATCTGGGCGGCTGGGGCGTCTTTCCGGCTACGGTGCTCGGATTGTATCTGATCGGCATCAACCGTTCGTTCAGACCTAACCTGTGGGATCTGAGCGCTTTTTCCTATCTGCTGTATGTGCTGATCGTCAGCTTTATGCGGGAAGGCGGGATGAAGAGCGGAGTCGGCGATTCGGGCAACAGGGTACTCTTACAGATCGTTCCCGTGCTGCTGTTTGCCGCGCTGAAGCATGCTGCGTATCTGCTTGAAAAGAAGGAAGACTCGAAAAGTAAAGCAGATTGAGAATGGCAGATCGTTACGGTCTTATATAAAGCGTGCCGCAGGGTACGCTTTTTTCTGTATAGTCATGTTCGAGCATGTATTGATCGAGCATGCCGCCTCTTTCGTCGGCATTGGGATTGGGATCTTTTTCGACATCCCCGCAGGCCTCGTAACTGCCGATGTTCTCATTCAGCACAAGGACCACATCTGGATATTTGTCCGGATGCACGTTGTAGTAAAGCTCCAGGCGATCGGAAGAAATGCCTGTGCGCCAGGAATAGGGGGACGCGCACTGCATATCGGAGCAAAGATATCCCCAGGGAAGAAGTTTTGTGATCAGTAAAAGACGGTGCTCACCGTCCGGATAGGCGGCAGTGTTGCAGTATGTTTTAAGCGTTGACAGGACCGATTCGTAATCTGTAAGATGCTGTTTGCTTGTCAGTATTCCCGCGGCAGGACCGTCCGGGATCCGTTCGGTCAGATTACCCGGGACATCGTCCCGGTAGATATTGATCATCCGAAGTGTCATGGTCATGAAAAGCGCGGACAGGATCACGGTACAGCAGGCGATCTGCAGGAGTTGCTTCGGGGTCTTGTTTAAGAAGGAGGAGGTCTGCTTTACATATTGCAGGATGACGGGGACTGCCACGGTACCCGCTACGGCAAATCCGATGGATCCCGTGTACAGGGGATGCCCGCTCGAGGTGTGGGTATAACTGAACGCCATACAGCCGCCGAGGATCACGAAAGTCACAAACAGATGAAACGGCGGTTTTTTCAGCAGGAAGAACAGGGGCAGGAAAAACAGGACCAGAGAAACCTGGACATAGCCGGTATGCCCGCTTCCTTTGACGAAGAGCCCGATGTAGCAGGCAAGATCAAGAACAAACACCGCAAGTCCCGCCGCATTCAGAAGGCCCTCATGCTTTTTGGCGGCTTTTGTCAGGGACAGGAGAAACAGGATAATGGAGACGGCAATACAAACATAGCTGATGTAGGCAAAAATACCGTAAGCCTTGGACAGGTTTGTAAAGCAGGTTTTGAAGGTCACATAGGCAGTGGTCGGCACATGTTCCTCGTCTGTCAAAACATAGATCACGGAATTCAGAAAGTCCGTAAGACTTACATGTGTGAAGAAATAGATCGAAAATGGTATTGCCACGATACAAACGCCGAGCAGATGATACAAAAAGAATCTGACAAGGTGCAGATCACGGACCGCAGACCGGAATGATCCCTTAATAGGTTTGATAATGGAAAGCAGGATCAGGATCAGAAAAACAGCGACCGCAGCGATGTAATAAAGGATCATGGAAGGCATGGACAGGATGAATACGGAAAAGACAATGCCTGAAAAGACCAGATGCCGTTCCGCTTTTTTGCCGGATTTTAGATCCTGCCGGTATTTCAGGATCAAAAGCATGCTAAGGACCGCTGCAAGCGCCGAAACCGCATAGTAGGAAAACGTCAGGATGTTTAAGTGTGTGTAATAGAAAAACAGCAGCGCCGTAACGGCCGCGCCCCATTTTGTGGTTTCCTTTTCCATAACCCGGAACAACTGCCATGCGATCAGGAACGAGACCAGAACATACAGGATCCTGAATGTCAGGATGATCCCGTCATTGGAACCTGCGATCAGACGGTACAGGGCGACAAAGGGCATCAGAAAGATACTGTTGAGCTGTGTGGGATACCATTCTTCAAAAAACGGAGCATCCCCCTGCAAAAAGCGGTAGGCGATCGAGTAATAAAAGGTTTCGTCCGACCAGCAGAATCCGTAAAAAGCGCGGATCAGAAGGATCAGCGCCGACAGGATCAGAAGGATCAGGGGATAGTGTTTTTGAAGGAATGCCTTCATGCAATGCTCCTTTGTTGTGCCAAAAGCACGGTTGTGGTATAATCTTGCAGAGTTTTGCTGTGCTTTCTGCAGACATTCTATCGTATTTTTTATAAACTTTCAACGAACGGAGGGCTTGCGTATGAGCCTGTATCAAAAGATCGTCAACAGAGAAGAGAAGATTTCGCTGGTCGGCCTCGGATATGTCGGAATGCCGATCGCGGTGGCTTTTGCCAAAAAAGCGGAGGTGATCGGATTCGACTTAAACGCGGAAAAGATCAAGGCCTATCAGGACGGATCTGATCCGACCAAAGAAGTCGGCGATGCGGCGGTGGCAGCTTCCACCGTGCAGTTTACTTCTGATCCCGCAAGACTTCAGGAAGCAAGGTTCCATATCGTTGCCGTTCCGACCCCGATCAATCTGGACAAGACCCCGGATTTAAACCCGGTGGAATCCGCCAGCCATATCCTCGGAAAAAATCTGAAAAAGGGATCGATCGTTGTCTATGAATCGACGGTATATCCCGGCGTGACCGAGGATGTCTGTGTGCCGATCTTAGAGCAGGAATCCGGCTTAAAATGCGGCGTTGATTTTAAGATCGGGTATTCGCCGGAGCGGATCAATCCCGGAGATAAAGTCCACAGACTCGAGAATATCAAAAAGATCGTTTCCGGCATGGATGAAGAGGCGCTTGATGAGATCGCAAACGTCTATGAACTTGTGATCGAAGCCGGCGTGCACAGGGCAAGCTCGATCAAAGTCGCGGAAGCCGCAAAGGTTGTCGAAAATTCCCAAAGGGACATCAATATCGCTTTTATCAACGAACTGGCCATGGCCTTTGACCGCATGGGGATCGATACCAACGAAGTGATCGATGCGATGAACACAAAATGGAATGCGCTCGGGTTCCGTCCGGGACTTGTGGGCGGTCACTGCATCGGCGTGGATCCGTATTACTTTATCTATGAAGCGGAAAAACTCGGCTATCATTCCCGCCTGATCTCTTCCGGACGTCAGATCAATGATGACATGCCCGCTTTTGTCGGCGACAGGGTCATCAAGCAGCTGGTGCTTTCCGGAAAACCGGTCCGCTCTTCCAAGGTGGTCTTTTTCGGCGCGACATTTAAGGAAAACTGTCCGGATGTCCGTAATTCCAAGGTGATCGAGATCGTCAGACATCTGGAAGGATTCGGGATCAAACCCGTTCTCGTGGATCCGGAAGCGGACCCGAAGGAAGTCAGTCGCGCTTATTCGTATGAACTCTCTGAGGAAAAAGACGCTTATGAGGCAGACTGCATCGTTCTGGCCGTGGCACATGATGTCTATAAGAAACGTACCCTGAAAGAATGGGATGCCTTCTTTAAGGCCGGCTCCGCGCAGGAAAAGGTGATCATCGACGTCAAAGCGATCCTTGATCCGCGCGAAGTTTCAGCTGCAGGTTACGGATACTGGAGACTGTAGGATGGGACTGATTCGTAACGCGGATGATTTTGGCAAAAACGGATCTGTTAACAGAGCGATCGCGGAATGCTTTGCAAAGGGCTATATTGACCGCACGACACTGATGGTCAATATGGACGGTGCGGAAGAAGCGGTAAGGATCGCAAGGGAAAACGGTTTTTCTGACCGCGTCGGGATCCATCTGAACCTGACGGAAGGGATGCCGCTTACACAGCCGATCCGCTCCAACCCGCTGCTCTGCGATGTGAACGGCAGATTTCACGCTGCATTCAGACAGACGACGAAATACCGTCTCTATATGGACCAGCTTTCCAAAGATCAGATCTATACCGAACTCAAGGCACAGATCGAGCAGTATGCAGCCTGGGGTCTGACGCTTTTTCACGTCGACAGTCATCATCATGTGCATACGGATTATCCGATTTACTGTGTTCTGAAACGGCTTTCGAAGGAATACCGGTTTTCATCGATCCGCTTAAGCAGAAATCTGTACAGAAAAGGCTCCCTGCCCATGCGGATCTATAAAGCGTGGTATAACCGCGCGATCAGAAAACTGTGCGGTAAAACGGACGATCTCTTCGGCTCGTGCGCGGATCTTCTTGCTTACGATTCTGAAGAAGCGCTCAGAGCACTTGCTGCCGGCAAACAGATCGAGATCATGATGCATCCCATGTATGATGCGGACGGGATCCTTACGGATACAGACCGGAACATGGAACAGACGGCCGCTTCTTTAGTCCACATTGGTCTATAAAACCGAAATGATCGCATAGACAGTGCTTATGAACCCCCCTATAATGATGTTGTAGTTACGTTGTGACGCATCGAAAGGGGGGATCTTATGTTTTCAGAGAAATACGACAGCAGTTTTGAGAAAAGAATCTATGAAACGCTGACATCTTTGGGCGTTCCGATCCGGATGCAGGGACATCGCTACATGGAAGACGCGTTGGATATCCTGTTGCGGGATCCGGAAGCGCGCTATGCGTTCGTAAAGCGGGTATACCATCCGGTCGCGGAGAAATACGGGGTCACAGGCAAACAGGTGGAAAGCGCGATCCGTACCGCGATCGGTTCGGCCTGGAAATCCGGGAACTGTGAGTACTACGAACGGATCTTCGGATATTCGAGAAATACGGGAGACAGACCATGCAATTCGGAATTTCTGCTCCGTGTTCTGTCGGTACTCCGCCTGATGCTGTGATCTTTGCCAAAAAGGAAGCCTGATCGCAAGGTTTCCTTTTTTGATCCGAAGGAAGCGACGACAGGGTGACATAAGGTTGTTTTTTGCGGCCGTAAATGCTATAATATGCTTAACTATGTTATTTTGGACTTATTATGGAGGTTTCTATGCGCACATATCTGGTTACGGGAGGATCCGGTTTTATCGGTTCCAATTACATCCACTACATGTTTGACCGGTACAAAGACGAGATCCGGATCATCAATGTTGATGTACTTACTTATGCGGGGAATCCCGAAAACCTGAAAGACATTGAGAATAACGAAAACTATACGTTTATCAAAGCGGATATCTGCGACCGGGATGCGATCGAAGAGATCTTTGCTAAGAACGAGATCGACCGCGTGGTCCATTTTGCCGCGGAGAGTCACGTCGACAGAAGCATCCGCAATCCGGAAGTGTTCGTGCAGACCAACGTGCTCGGGACGCTCGTGATGTTAAACTGCGCCAAGAAAGCCTGGGAACTTGAGGACGGCAGTTTTCGGGAAGGCAAGAGATTCCTGCATGTATCGACGGATGAAGTATACGGATCGCTCGAAGAAGAAGGAACCTATTTCTACGAGACAACGCCGTACGATCCGCACAGCCCGTATTCGGCGAGCAAGGCCTCTTCGGATCTGGTGGTAAAATCATACATCGACACGTATCATTTTCCGGCCTTCATCACGAACTGCTCCAACAACTACGGCGCATACCAGTTTCCGGAGAAACTGATCCCGCTGATCATCAACAATACGCTGCAGGGCAAGAAGCTTCCGGTATACGGTGACGGCAAAAACGTCCGCGACTGGTTATACGTGATGGATCATGCCAAAGCGATCGATATGGTCATGGAAAAGGGCAGGATCGGGGAAAAATACAATGTCGGCGGACACAATGAAAGGCAGAATATCGAGATCGTGAAAACGATCATTCATACGATCGCCGAAATGCTGCCGGATTCCGATCCCAGAAAAGCGCATGTGAATGAAGACCTCATCACATATGTGGCAGACCGCAAGGGGCACGACAGAAGATACGCGATCGCGCCGGACAAGATCCGCAGTGAGATCGGATGGGAACCGGAAACAAAGTTTGAAGACGGGATCAAAATGACGATCAAATGGTACTTTGAACATCAGGAATGGATGCAGCATGTAACGAGCGGCGCATACCAGAAGTATTATGAGGAGATGTATCGATGAAAGGAATCATTCTGGCGGGCGGATCCGGGACCAGACTCTATCCGCTGACAAAGGCTGTATCCAAACAGATCATGCCTGTTTATGACAAACCGATGATCTATTATCCGCTTTCGATCCTGATGCTGGCGGGGATCAGGGAGATCCTGGTGATCTCCACGCCAAGGGATCTGCCGGTGTTCGAAGAGCTTTTGGGGGACGGTTCTCAGCTCGGGCTGAAGATGTCCTATGCCGTGCAGGAGACACCTAGAGGCTTAGCGGATGCCTTCATCATCGGGGAAACCTTTATCGGAAACGATAACGTGGCGCTGATCCTCGGGGACAATATCTTCTACGGACAGAGTTTTTCCGCGCTGCTGAAAAACGTGGCTAAAAGGGAAAAGGGCGCAACGATCTTCGGATACTATGTCAGAGATCCCAGAGAATACGGGGTCGTTGAATTTGATGAAAACGGGATGGCGCTTTCGATCGAAGAAAAGCCGGAACACCCGAAATCGAATTATGCGGTTCCGGGCCTCTATTTTTACGATAACGACGTTGTTGAGATCGCCAAGAACATCAAGCCTTCCAAACGGGGCGAGATCGAGATCACCAGCGTAAACAATGTGTATCTTGAACGGGGCGATCTGCATGTGGAAACGCTTGGCAGAGGTTTTGCTTGGCTGGATACCGGAAATCATGACATGCTTCTTGATGCCGCCAATTTTGTCGCGGCATTCCAGAAACGGCAGGGCATGTACATTTCCTGCGTGGAAGAGATCGCGTACAGAAGAGGCTTTATCACGAAAGAACAGCTTCTTGTCCTTGCAGAACCGTTGATGAAGACGGATTACGGAAGATACTTAACGGAGGTTGCCGAAGGACTGTAAAGGCACTGACATAAGACCCGCACTGTGCAAAGAGGGTTGCAAAGGGCGGGATAGAAGAATCCATAAAGGGGAAAAGGGGATATGAAAAAGAATAAGGGGAACGAGTTCGAACACACGAGCATTTCGTGGGAAGAATTTGAAAAGGAAATGTCCGCTTCGCGTAAAGAGCAGGGCGGAAAAGACAAATTTGAATGGGACAGGCCGCTGGTGGATGAGACCTGGGACGATCCCGTAACGGGAGAGATCCCGCCCATCAGGGAAGCCACCGAAAGCGAGGCCAAAGCCTTAAAAGGGATCACGGCGCTGCTTCCGTCGGAAGACGCCATTTATAAGGCGACGCTGGATGAGGACCTGGACCTTTCCGCAGAGATCTCCAAAAAACTCGAAAAAGTGGCGGAGAGCGAACCGGTTGACGAACAGGCGATCCGCTTATCCGTAGACCGCAAGATCGTACATCAGTCAGAGGAACTCAAGGGAAAACGCCAGACAGCGGAAGAAGGCAAGAAACGGAAAGTCAGAAGGCGGATCCCGAAGGATCCCGAAAAAGCAAAAGAACTCAGAGGATCAAGGGAAACCGCGGAAGCGCTCAAAAACGAGCGTGTACCCGTTGCGGATCATAAAGAACGAAAGAGAAAGAGCGCTTATCAGGATGAGCAGGAAACAAGCTCATTCAGGGAACGCTCCATGAACTGGAGAGACGGCAGAAACGGCGGCGAAGTACCCGTTACGTCCGCTCCGGATGGCGGAACGGATGATCTTGACGGCGCAATGCCTTCATTCTTCCTGCGGTTGAAAAAGGTCACGGCGCTGGAATGGGTGTCGGTCATTCTGGCACTGATCATTGTCGTTACGGCGGCCATGACAAGCGCGGTTTATGCCGACTACAGAGGGGAACAGAATCGTGCACTTGCGCTCGCATCCTTAAAAAAATATGAGCAGAGCGAGCCTGCCGGCGCAATGGAGACCGTGGTGGAAGAGGAGGAAACCGCTTCCGTCGGCGCGCAGGATGAGATCGTGGAAGTAAAGACCTTATCCCTCGTGCTCAGCTCCGTGGAAAAAGACTTAAAGATCAAGCTGGTCGATCAGGATGACACGCTGGTAAAGGACGTTCCCTGGGGCGTGCTCGTGACGGATGAAGACGGCAGGGTATCGGACAATGACGATGATGACGAGGACGGCATCATCTATCTGACGGATATCGGCGCGGGAGATTATTCGGTGGAATTAAAGCCTAACGATGCGCTTTCCGGTTACATCCTCCCGAAATCCGCGCAGACCGTGTCCGTAAATGCGAAGATCGAATATAAGGTCATTGCCAATATCAAGGACGAGATCAAGTCCGAAAAAGAAGTCAACGCTGCTGTTGAAGATAACGGCAACAAGGCAGCCGATGTGGAAACGGCAACCGTTTCGGATACGGTGGAATGGGTGGAATCCACGAAGACGGCCAACGGAGAGACTTATGTGGAATCCGAGGTGGCTCTCGAAAACACCGGGATCGGAAAAGCAGCGCTCGGGTTTAAGAAGAATCTGATCGCTGCGTTGAAATCGCTTGGCGCTCATGCGAAAGAGACCTATAACCTGGTTCTTGGATCTCCTCTGTATGTTGCAAGCGCCGATCCGCAGTCGGAAGAAGGCACGACGCCAACCGAAACGGTAGGGAATTCGGAGAGCGGGACGGAAACGGAACCTACACCCGAACCCACGCCCGATCCCACACCGGAACCGTCTCCGCAGAAAAACCCTCAGATCTCGAGCGTAAGTGTCAGCAACGGCAGTCTGAAGGTCGGCGAAAGCGCAACATTAAGCTGCGAGGGCAGCGACCTTGACGGGCTTACGATCGTATATTCCGCAAGTAATGACTGCGTATCCATATCCGGCAATACCGTAACGGCCAAAAAAGCCGGATCGGTAAGCATTACCGCAAAGGTGCAGGGTTATGACGGAACAGACTTCACCGTCAATGATATGATCAGCGTGGCAGAGAAGGAGAAAGAGAAGGTTCCCGTCAGCAAGATCGAAGTAAAGGCTGCATCTTCCACCATAGCTGTCGGCAAGACGACGACAGTGAGCGCAACCGTCAGCCCTTCCAATGCGACGGACAAGACGGTCACCTGGGCATCGGAGAATACGGCTGTTGCAACCGTTGATGCAGCCGGCAAGGTGACGGGTGTTGCAGCCGGAAGCGTCAAGATCGTGGCAAGTGCGGCAGACGGCAGCGGCGTATCCGGTTCTGCAACGATCACCGTAAGCAATGATGCCGTAGCGGTCACGAAACTGACCATGAAACCGACGGAATGTTCCGTGGCTGTCAAAGGCAATTACCAGCTGGCTGTAGCCGTGGAGCCGACGAACGCGACGGACAAGACGGTTACCTGGGCGAGTGAGAATGCCAAGATCGCAACGGTCAGCGACGGCGGTCTGGTCACGGGCGTCAAGGAAGGTACCGTAAAGATCACGGCCACTGCGCATGACGGCAGCAAGAAGACGGCGGTCTGCCTTGTAACCGTTACCAAAGAGCAGGCTTACGATCCGGATGCGCAATTATACGATAAAGATAAGAATCCGCTCTACAAACTGGTCGACGGAAAATATGTATTGGCAAAATACAAAGACTATCAGGCGGATAAGAGTTTAAAGGTATTCAAGAAGACAGAGGGCTTCCTCTACACCGGCTGGCAGACGATCGACGGGAAGACTTATTACTATAAGAAAGATAATACCTATGTTACGGGTGACCAGATCATCGGCGGCGTAACGTATCACTTCGCTACGGACGGAAGCCTGACCAAGGGATCCGGAACGCTCGGCATCGATGTTTCGAAATATCAGCCGAGCATCAACTGGACCAGTGTCAAGAACAGCGGTGTCAGCTTCGTGATCATCCGCTGCGGATACAGAGGCTCCTCGACCGGTGTACTGATCCAGGATCCGTACTTTACCTCCCATATCAAGGGCGCAAAGGCAGCAGGCCTGAAGGTTGGTGTATATTTCTTCACAACGGCGCTGACCGAAGCCGAAGCGATCGAAGAGGCAAGTATGTGCGCATATCTGTGCAGCGGCTACGGGATCAACTATCCGGTATTCATGGACTGCGAATCCAGCAACAGGCCGGGATACAATTCCCTCGGCGCAGCGCAGAGGACGCAGATCATTCAGGCTTTCTGCAATACCTTAAAGTCAGCCGGATATACACCGGGCGTCTATGCGAACAAGACCTGGCTGACGGAAAAAATGAATGCTTCCTCCCTGTCCGGGTACAAGATCTGGCTCGCGCAGTACAATCCCACGGGTCCGACCTACAACGGGAGATATGATCTGTGGCAGTATACCTCTAAGGGAAGCGTTTCCGGCATCAGCGGCAACGTGGACATGAACCAGTCCTATCTGGGGTACTAGAGCGGAGCGACAGCAGACATTAAGTCTTTGCTCAGCAAAATATAAAGGAGCAGACGCATCATGGGCAAGATAACAGTTGAAACATGTCATATTGAAGGACTCAAAGTGATCACCCCGAAGGTTTTCGGGGATGAACGCGGTTACTTTATGGAGACATACAATCTGCAGGACTTTGAAGAAGTGGGAATCCCGCAGGTATTTGTACAGGACAACCAGTCCGCATCGAAAAAGGGGGTTTTAAGGGGACTTCATTTTCAGATCCACTATCCGCAGGACAAACTGGTCCGCGTGATCAGGGGAGAAGTATTTGATGTGGCAGTCGATCTTCGGGAAGGTTCGGCGACTTACGGACAATGGTTCGGCGTCAGGTTATCGGAGGAGAACAAGAAGATGTTCTTCATCCCCAAAGGATTCGCCCACGGTTTTCTGGTGCTTTCCGACTATGCGGAATTCACCTATAAATGTACGGATTTCTATCATCCGAACGATGAGGGCGGGATCATCTGGAATGACCCGGAGATCGGGGTGGAGTGGCCTCTTGAAGAGGGCGTTGAACTGATCTTTTCCGAAAAAGACCGGAAGTGGCCGACGCTATCGGAACTGCTGCAAAAATAACTGTTTTTGAGGTTTTTTATGTCCAGAAAGAAAAAGATCATTGCGGTCGTATCCGTTTGTGTGCTGGCCCTGAATCTTTACATTATCCTGCATCACAATCCGCTGGATGATCAAACGCAGGAGATCCTGAAAAAGGTGATCTCCTGTGTGATCTTAAATGGCATTTATGCCGTTTTTGTGAAAATGTACGATAAGATCGAGGTTTTGCCGGTGGAACTGTTCCAGAACCGCCGTCTGATCTGGAAATTATCGAAAAATGACTTTAAGACCAGATATGCGGGGTCCTATCTCGGGATCATCTGGGCATTTGTGCAGCCTGTGATCACGGTCCTGCTCTACTGGTTCGTCTTTACGGTCGCCCTGCCTTCAAGGGCGGTAGCGGTGAAAGGAGATATCCAGATCCCCTACATCTTATGGCTGATCGCGGGTATCGTTCCGTGGTTCTTCTTTTCGGAAGCGCTTTCAAACGGCACGAGCGCGCTTCTTGAGTACAATTACCTGGTCAAAAAGGTTGTCTTTAAGATCAGTATCCTGCCGATCATCAAGATCATATCCTCTATTTTCGTTCATGTGTTCTTTATCCTGTTCACACTGATCCTGTTCGGCTTTTACGGCTATTATCCCGATCTGTATACCCTGCAGATCTTTTATTATTCTGCCTGCATGTTTGTTTTCGTGCTGGGGCTTTGTTATATTACCTGCTCCATCATCGTATTTTTCCGCGACCTCGGACAGATCATTTCCATTCTGCTGCAGGTCGGGATCTGGGCAACGCCGATCCTCTGGAATCTGAATACGGTGGCGGCTTCACATCCGAAGCTGCAGATCATCTTCAAACTGAATCCGATGAATTATATCGTGGAAGGTTACCGGAATGCGCTGATCGACAAGATCTGGTTCTGGGAAACGTTCTACTCCACGGCATATTTCTGGATCCTGACTTTCGTGATCTTTGCGGCGGGAGCTTTGGTGTTTAAGAGATTAAAAGTGCATTTTGCGGATGTGCTGTAAAAGGAACGATATATGGAAGATCAGATCGCGATCCGGGTAGAACACCTATCCAAAGTATACAAACTGTATGACAGAAACCGTGACCGCTTAAAAGAAGCGCTTCATTTGGGTAAAAACATTCATTTCAGGGAACATTATGCCCTGAATGATGTCAGCATGGAAGTGCATGCCGGGGAAACTGTCGGCATCATCGGTACGAACGGCTCCGGAAAGTCCACGATCTTAAAGATCATCACGGGCGTCCTGAATCCGAGCGCCGGTGAGGTTACGATCAACGGCAGGATCTCTGCGCTTCTGGAACTCGGTGCCGGCTTCAACATGGAATTTACGGGCATCGAGAACATTTACCTGAACGGGACCATGATCGGTTTTTCCGAAGAGGAGATCGATGCCAAACTGAACGATATCCTCGAATTTGCGGATATCGGTGATTTTGTCTATCAGAAGGTAAAAACCTATTCGAGCGGTATGTTCGTGCGTCTTGCTTTTGCGGTCGCGATCAATATCGACCCGGAGATCCTGATCGTGGATGAGGCGCTTTCCGTCGGCGATGTCTTTTTCCAGAATAAATGCTACAGAAAATTTGAGGAATTTAAAAAGCAGGGCAAGACGATCCTGTTTGTAAGCCATGATCTGGGAAGCATCAGCAAGTACTGTGACCGCGTGGTGCTTTTGGAGCAGGGCAAAAAGATCGGCGAAGGCGCGCCTAAAGAGATCATCGACATGTACAAGAAGGTCCTTGTCGGTCAGCTTGAAATGCAGGCGGATACCGCAAAGAGCCAGAAGATCAGTGGCGGCAAGAAGTGGAAGGATCTCATGCAGTTAAATCCCGATCATGACGAATACGGGAGCGGGCTTGCGGAATTTGAGGATTACTGCGCATATGACGAATCTGGGACGATCACGAATGCGATCTTAAAAGGGGAACCGTTCACGGTCAAACTGAAGGTCCGCTTCTTCGAGAGCATCCAGGATCCGATCATAGCCGTTTCGATCAAAAACATGCAGGGGACCGAGATCACAGGGACCAATACAATGTTTGAAAAGATCACGACAGGCAAAACGAAGCCCGGAGACGTGATGATCGCGACTTTTACGCAGGATATGAACCTGCAGGGCGGAGAATACCTGATCTCCTTAGGCTGTGTCGGTTACAAGGACGGAAGCTTCACGGTCTACCACAGGCTGTATGATGTGTTTAACCTGACGGTCATTTCGGATAAGAATACGACCGGATTCTACGATATGAATTCGATCGTTACGGTGAGGATGGAAACGGAAGAAACAGAAGAATAACCCGGAGAGAAAACGGAAAAAGACCATGAAAAAGAACAAAGAAAAAATGGAGCAGATCGGAAACGTTGTCCTGAACCTGAACTATTATAACGGGAAAGACAGTTATTCCGAAGGCGAAGGCGAAAACCAGCTCCTGGAGATCGTCAGATCGCACCGGGAGGATGAGTATGACAAGGTGATCGAGGGTACCAGGACCTGGTCTGTCATGTATCATCTGTCGCACATCCGTGAGAATATCGTGACCTGGCTTCCGATGAACGGAACAGAGAGTGTTTTAGAGATCGGCAGCGGGTGCGGGGCGGTCACGGGTATGCTGAGCCATCTGGCGGATCATGTGACCTGCATCGATCTTTCCAAAAAACGCAGTCAGATCAATGCATACAGGCATCTCGAGTGCGACAATATTGAGATTATTGTCGGCAATTTCAAGGAGATCGAGCCGGAACTGGACGAGAAATACGATTACGTCACGCTGATCGGGGTATTGGAATACGCCGGGGTTTATATCGGCGGCCCGGATCCGTTCCTCAGCATGATCAAGACCGCAGCGTCCCATCTGAAAGAGAACGGAAAACTGTTCATTGCGATCGAAAATAAATACGGGCTGAAGTATTTTGCCGGATGCAAGGAAGACCATTCGGGCAAGTATTATGACGGGATCGAAGGATACAGTGATCCCGATGGGGCCAGGACTTTCGGCAGAAGGCAGCTGAAGGAGATGCTGAAAGAAGCGGGAATGAAATCGCGTTTCTATTATCCGTATCCGGATTACAAGCTTCCGCACACGATCTATTCGGATGCGAATCTTCCCAAACCCGGGGAGCTGCATGACAATATCCGGAATTTTGATGCCGACAGGATCATCTCGTTTGATGAGGGAAAGGTGTTTGATTCCCTGATCGAAGACCGGATGTTTCCTGATTTTTCGAATTCTTTTGCCATTGTGGCGGCAAAGGACGGCGCAGACTGCGCGCAGGAAGAAGTTCCCGTGTTTGCAAGGTTTTCAACGGACCGTGCCGGACAGTTCCGCACCGTTACACAGATCACGCTTTCAAATGACGGCAGACGGCATGTTTACAAAGAAGCGGTCAATATCAAAGCCAACCGGCATATCCAGGACTTCAGCGATCATTTTGAGGAACTCAAAAAACAGTACGCGCAGACCAAACTGTCGCCCAACGGCTGCGAATTCCTGGAAGGAGAAGAGAAAAAGCCGCAGTTTATCGGGGTTTCCGGCAAGGCCAGAAACCGCGTGGAGCTTGAGTATGTTTCCGGGATCACGCTGGAAAAATATCTGGACCGGCTGAATCACAACAAGCAGTTTGGGCATATGAGCGCGATCATCAAGGAATTTGCGTCCTTGGTAATGCAGACCTGCGGAAAAGGGAATTTCCGGATGTCCGAGGAATTCAAGAAGATCTTCGGCGACGTGATGATCACGGAAAATTACAAGGCGAATGCAAACTGCAATTATGACCTGATCTTTTCCAACATCGTCTTAAACGAAGAAAAGCCGGAAGAAGGGGACTGGACCGTTCTGGATTATGAATGGATGTTTCCGTTTGATATTCCCGCAAAGTTTATTCTCTACCGCGCGCTGTTCTACTATGAACAGGGCAGAAAAGAAACGGGCTTTTTCCGCTATCTGAAAGAACAGGGCAAAAACATCTATTCGGAATACGGGATCGATCACGCCGATTGTGAGATCTTCAGGGAAATGGAACACCGTTTCCAGATGTATATCATAGGCGGCAGGGCCAGCATGGAAGTGCTGCAGGCGATCATGCCGACCAACGCGCTCAGGATGGACGCGGTCCTTCGGGAAAGCGTTTATTTAAGAAACCTGAACATGCCGAAGGTTTATTTCAGCTGCGGAGACGGCTTTTCTCCCGAAAATGAGCTGAATCTGATCGCAAGGGTTTCCGGGGACAATGTTGTGACACTGGAAGTGCCGATCACGAACAACATCGTGAGCTTAAGGATCGACCCTACGGATTATCCCTGCTTTTTGCATGTGGAGGAGATCCGGCTGCAGATGCAAAAAGGGATGGACCAGTCTCTCGAATGCTATGTTACAAACGGCTATACCGCCTCGGAGAATACATTTATCTATGACACGGATGATGCGCAGATCATTCTGGACATCCCGAGAAACGGCAAAAGACTGATCATCCGCTATCAGGTCAAGATGATGCCGAAGAGTTTTTATGAAGACATAAAAGATGTCTTGAAGGAAAAATGCCTCGAGGAAGACAAAAAACCCACGATCGTTGACAAAGCGCTCAACAAGATGCATATATCCGGAAAAGAGATCCTGCCGGAGGGCTATCGTTACAACCAGAAGAAAAAAGGAGACCGGTAATTGTCGTGGATAACAGGAGTTATAAAAACGAACTGCTGAAACAGACAGATCCCTATGCATTTTTTCTGCAAGCCGGTAACAGAACACGATCAACAGAGGCCGGTGATTTCCGGAAGCAAGATGGGCCCTGCCGCCTTCTGCCGCAGATCCCCGGCCTTGTCGAAGAATCCTATACCATACCCAACATTTCAGAAACATATGTTATTTTAAAGACGGACGCTGTCGGGCTTTATCCGGAAGCGGTCCGCAGCCTGTTATGCCCGTGTTTGCAGGCAGACGGTCCGGAAGATCTGCCCGATCTGATCTACTGCGATCATGACTATCAGGATCAAAACGGAAAGAGGCACACGCCCTTTTTGAAGCCGGAGTATTCCCCGCATACGCTTTTATCCTGCAACTATATGGGTGAATTGATCGCCATCCGTGAAGAGATGCTTAAGACGGTTCTTGAAGGCTCGAAATGCTTACGGACCGGGATCAGGGAACTTTCCGCCCCGGATGCCATCTATGCGATCCTGCTGAGTCTGATCGGCGTCACAAATAAAATATCGCATGTTACAGAAACCTTGTTTTACCTGAAGGAAGCGCGCAGGGAAGAGGAACTGTACCGCGCTTTTGTAGAAGATGCACAGAAGCATGAGCCGGCGGTATTCAGGGAAGAAGCCTTGGGAAGGCTTGGGATCGAAATGAACCGGCCCCGCAGCCTTTCCGTGATCATTCCGTCCAAAGACCATGCCGAGATCCTGATCCGCTGTCTGCAGAGCATTGCGGACAGCCGCTTTCATGAAAAGAACAGTCTCGAAGTCATCCTGACCGACAACGGAAGCCGCAGGGAACAGAAAGAAAAGATCGAGACATTTCTGGACGGACAACTGCCCTTCCCCGTCTCGTATCTGTATCACGAAGAAGAATTCAATTATGCGAGGATGTGCCACAGAGGGGCACAGGCGGCCAAAGGAGAACTCCTGTTATTTTTAAATGATGACACGGAACTGCTTGCATCCGACGATCTGGAGCGGATGTGCGCCTTTGCATCAGCTCCCTTGTCCGGCGCTGTCGGCGCCAAGCTGCTCTTTCCGGGTGGGAAGAAGATCCAGCATGTGGGGGTGACGAGTCTGCCGTGCGGGCCGACACACAAGCTGTCGCATCACGATGACGGAGAAACCTGCTATTTTGGCGCAAACAGACTCGACCGCAATGTCCTTGCCGTAACCGCTGCCTGCCTGATGTTGGCACGTGAAAAATACTTTCAAGTTAACGGTTTCCATGATAAAATGGGGATTAGTTATAATGATGTGGATCTGTGTGTCTGCCTTTATGAGGCGGGATATTGGAACATCCTTCTGAACAGCTGTATTCTCCTGCATCATGAGTCTTTATCCAGAGGCAGTGATCTTTATGATGAGGGGAAGCTGAAGAGGCTTTCGGCGGAAAAGCAGGTCCTTTACGAGCGGCACCCCGCGCTTCTGACCGGGACGGATCCGTTTTATCATCCGGATCTGATCACGGACACCCTCGATTTTCGCGTCAATGTGGCTGCGGATTACGAAATGCGTGACAGGGCAAGCGAGGTCGCCACTTTTGCGTGCAAAAAGCACAGGTTCAGCGACAAACTGAAGTTGGAAGTGGAAAATACAGGGATCGAAACGGATGTCCTGACGGGTTCAAAGCTTTATTACAGCCTGAGCGGCTGGAGCCTGTATCCTGGACATGACGAATGCATGTATGAAAGGGCGCTCCTGCTTGCGGAGGAAGGGACGGAGTCCTGTCTGAAGGTGCAGATGCTTCCCGTATACAGGAAAGATGTGCAGGAAGTGTTCAGGGACCAGAAGCATGCGCTTCTGTCCGGATTCTACGCACGGATCCCCGTTTCGCTTCTCAAAGAAGATAAAAAATACCGTGTGATGCTGCTTTATGAGCACAGGATCTTCCATTACAGGATCATCACACCCGGAGCTGAGTATGAGCCAGGAAAAGGATACGATAAAGGCTGAAGGCTATTATAAGACTCTTTATGAGGAAGAGTGCGCCAAAAATGAGTCCCTCACGCAGTCCCTTGTGGATGCGGAAGCAAAGATCGCAGATCTTGAATACAAACTTGACAAGATCAGAAAGAGCCGCCTGTGGAAGGCCATCTATCCCGTCAGGCTTCTGTGGAGTCATCTGCACAATCTTGCGACAAGGGTCAAAAGATACGGGAATCTTCGGAATCTGAAAGAGAAGATCAAAAGCAAGATCATCGAAAGAAAGGCTTACAAGAGTTACGGCACGAAAAGCATGCCGGACGAGGAGACCATCCGGGCGCAGAGAGAAACGGTTTTTGACAGGGATGTGACATTTTCGATCCTGGTGCCGCTTTACAACACGCCCGAGCGGTATTTACGCGAGATGATCGAATCCGTTCTGGCGCAGACCTATGTCAAATGGGAATTGTGCTTAGCGGACGGCTCGGATGAGGCACACCCCGAAGTCGGCAGGATCTGCCTGCAGTACCGGGACCGGGATGAGGAGACCGCAAAAGGGTACGGCCTTGCAAAGAGCAGGATCCTGTACAGGAAGCTTGAGCAGAACCTCGGCATTTCCGGAAACACCAATGCCTGTTACGAAATGTCCACCGGGAACTATATCGGGCTGTTTGATCATGATGATATCCTTCATCCCACAGTGCTCTATGAATACATGAAGGCGATCTGTGAAAAGAATGCGGACTATATCTACTGCGATGAGACGACATTCAAAGGCAAGTCCATCGATCATATGATCACGATGCACTTCAAACCGGATTTTGCGATCGACAACCTTCGCGCGAACAATTTTATCTGTCATTTCAGTGTTTTTGACAGGACACTTTTACAGGAAACCGAGCTGTTCCGCAGCGAATTTGACGGCAGTCAGGATCATGACATGATCTTAAGGCTTACCGCTGTTGCCAAGAATATCGTGCATGTGCCGAAGATCCTGTATTACTGGAGATCCCATGCGGGATCCGTTGCAAGCGACATCAACGCAAAATCCTATGCGATCGATGCGGCTAAAAATGCCGTCGGTGCGCACCTTACCTCCTTCGGGTTCTCGGGCTTTCAGATCGAGAGCACCCGCGCGTTCGAGACGATCTTCAGGATCCGCTATAAACTGGTCGAAAAGCCGAAAGTATCCATCCTGATCCCCAACAAGGATCATGTCACGGACCTGAGAAGGTGCATCACCTCGATCACGGAAAAATCATCCTACCCGGATTACGAGATCATCGTGATCGAGAACAATTCCGTGGATGAGGAAACCTTTGCGTATTATGAACTGCTGAAAAAACACCCTTCGATCAGGGTCGTGACCTACGAGGGAGATTTTAACTATTCTTCGATCAATAATTTCGGCGAAACGTTTGCGAGTGGGAAATATCTGATCCTTTTGAACAACGATACGGAAGTCATTACGAGAAACTGGATCGAAGAACTGCTGATGTATGCGCAGAGAGAGGATGTCGGGGCGGTCGGCTGCACGCTTTACTATGAGGATTACTCGATCCAGCATGCCGGGATCGTTCTGGGGCTTGGCGCACACAGGACCGCAGGTCATACGCATTACCGGCTGCACAGGGAAAATCTCGGCTATATGGGCCGTCTTTGCTATGCACAGGATGTGACGGCCGTGACCGGCGCCTGCCTGATGACGTCCAGATCACTGTATGAGAGCGTCGGGGGCTTGAGCGAAGAGTTCGCCGTGGCGCTCAACGACGTGGATCTTTGCTTAAAATACCGGGAAAAGGGCCTTTTGAACGTGTTCACGCCTTTTGCGCAGTTGTTCCACTACGAGTCCAGATCGCGTGGAACGGATGTGGAGAATGCTTCGAAGGAAAACGAGGAGCGTTACAACCGGGAAAGCGAACGCTTCCGCGAAAAATGGAAGGACGCGCTTGCAAAGGGAGATCCTTATTTCAATCCGAATTTCTCGCTGGATCACAGCAACTATGTTTTGGCGGGCATTAATAAAGGAATGGTCTGAAAGGAGCAAAGGATGGATTACAAAGAACAGTATGCATTTTGGTTGCAGGATGACTATTTTGATGAATCAACCAAAGAGGAACTCAGATCGATCAAGGACAATGAGGCTGAGATCGAGGAACGGTTTTACAAGGACCTGGAATTCGGAACCGGAGGGCTTCGCGGCGTGATCGGTGCCGGTACCAACCGAATGAACATTTACACCGTGCGGAAGGCCACACAGGGACTGGCAAACTATATCGCATCGCAGAATGCCAAGGAAAAAGGCGTTGCGATCGCATACGATTCCAGAAGGATGTCTCCGGAATTTGCCGATGAGACGGCGCTCTGCCTGTGCGCAAACGGGATCAAAGCATATGTATTTCCATCGCTTCGCCCGACACCGGAACTGTCCTATGCGGTACGCAAACTCGGCTGCACGGCCGGCGTAGTCGTAACGGCCAGCCACAATCCGCCGGAATACAACGGATATAAGGTTTACTGGGAGGACGGCGCGCAGATCACCTATCCGAAAGACGTGGATATCGTGGCGGCGGCCAGAGCGGTGACCGATTATCATGACGTGAAGACCATGAGCAAGGAAGAGGCGATCGCAAAGCATCTGTACAATGTGATCGGCGAAGAACTCGATGATTCCTACATGGAGGAACTGAAGAAGCAGATCATCCATCCGGAGATCATCCGCGAGATGGCCGATGAGATCAAGATCGTATATACCCCGTTCCACGGCACCGGAAATCTGCCGGTAAGACGGATCTTAAAAGAACTCGGGTTCAAGCACGTCTATGTGGTCAAGGAGCAGGAACTTCCGGATCCTGATTTTACCACATTGGAATATCCGAATCCGGAGGATCCGAAGGCTTATGTGCTGGCCTTAAAGCTTGCAAAAGAGGTGGATGCGGATGTGATCCTTGCGACCGACCCGGATGCCGACAGGCTCGGGATCTATGCCAAGGACACGGCAACCGGCGAGTATGTTCCCTTTACCGGAAATATGTCCGGCATGCTGATCGCGGAATATATCCTTCGGGAAAAGAAGAAAATGGGCACGCTTCCCGCAAACGGCGCGCTTGTAAAATCCATCGTGACGACAAACTTGGCGGATGCGCTTGCCAAAGATTACGGTCTGAAACTGATCAAGGTGCTGACCGGGTTCAAATATATCGGCGAACAGATCAAACTGTTTGAAGAAACGCACGAACATGAATATGTTTTCGGTCTGGAAGAGAGCTACGGCTGCCTTGTCGGTACGCACGCAAGGGACAAAGATGCCGTTGTGGCTGTGATGTGTCTTTGCGAAGTGGCTGCCTGGTGCAAGAAGCAGGGAATCACGGTCTGGGATCAGATGCAGACGATCTACAAAGAGCACGGCTTCTACATGGAAGGCATCCATACCCTGACACTGAAGGGGATCGAAGGCGCCGAAAAGATCAAGGCCATCATGGAGAAATTCCGCAACGATCCGCCGAAACAGTTTGGCGACCTGAAGACGCTTGTATTAAGGGATATGCAGAAGGATGCGGTAACGGATTTTGCGACGGGACAGGTAACACCTACCGGTCTGCCCAAGTCGAACGTGCTTTATTTTGAACTGGAAAATGATTCCTGGTGCTGCTTAAGGCCGTCCGGAACGGAGCCGAAACTGAAATTCTATATGGGTATCCGCGGAGAAAACCTGGAGGATGCGAGAGCCAAGCTGCAGCGCCTGACGGATGCGCTGATCTCGATGATCTGATATGAAAGAGCGCGTATTGGCGTTATACAATCATAAGGCCGTAAGGATCATTGTGATCCTGATCCTGGCACTGATGGCTGCCATTTCCCTGTATCGCGGCGTGACAAATGCGCTGCATTTTTCCCAGGACTTTCAGTGGGATGCGGCAAAAGCGCTGACGATGGGGATCGATCCTTACACGGAATCCCTTTCTCCCACGGGAGCGCTTTCTCAGGGAGAGCTTAAAGACTATTATGCGTACTACGAAGGGATCGACGCGCCGCAGAAGATGGAAGCGAACCAGTTTCCGTCCCTGCTGATGCTTTTGTACCCTTACACGCTGCTTGCGCCCTCTGTGGCAAGACTTGCATGGCTTGTTACAAACCTGTTATGCACTTTGGGGATCGTGATCCTGCTCCGGTTCACGTTTTTGAAGGACTGTGACAGATTCCTGTTTGCTTCTCTGTGTCTTTTGATGGTCGCGGGAACACCTTACAGGAATCAGCTCGGTGTCGGACAGCACACACTGTTTTCCGTGTTCTTTTTTCTGCTTGCCGTGTATCTGTCGGATCAAAAGTACGGAAAGATCCCTGCTGCGCTGAGCCTTTTTGTCAGCTTCTTTAAATATACGCTGACGGCGCCGCTTTCGCTGTATTTTCTGTATAAGAAAAAATGGATCGAATGGATCACCTCCGTTCTGCTGCATGTGCTGTTAACGGGCTGTGCGGCAGTCCTTTTGAAAAAAAGCTTTTTGGACATGATCCTGTCACCCCTGAAAGTCTCCTCCGCCCTGCTTTCGGAGGGAGGACTTGACTTCGGGGCTCTGCTTCACGGATCGGCGGTCTCTCTTGTACTGGCCTTTCTCGTGGGGATCCTGCTGTTCGTTCTGTCCCTGAAGGCAAAAGAGGGATGCGATGCAAGGCTGTTTACGATCCTGCTGCTCTGGTCACTGATCATGCTGTATCACCGCACATATGATTTCTTTGTGCTCATCATGGCAGCATCCTATTTTACGGAAGATCGTAAAACCGGGCAGGTAACAACTGCAGGAAACATCATGACGGGAGCTTATATCCTTGTGCTCTATACGGTCTTTTTCCTGCTCAGGCAGTTCCATGAGAGCGCGCCGGCGATGATCTTTACGGGGATCCTCTATTACCTGTTTACGATCGCCATGACCGTAATATTTTGTAAAAACTGTATAGGAAAGAAAAATCATGAACTTTTGGGAAAAGCATAAAAAACTGTTCTTTCAGCTGCTGAAGTTTGCGTTTGTCGGCGGAACCGCTTTTGTGATCGACTTTGTGATCACGATGCTGGTGTCCGCGCTCTGCAGGAAACTCAGTCTGAGTACGGAAACGGCGGCGCTGATCGGCGGGATCTTTGGTTTCACGATCTCCCTGATCTATAATTACTTCATGAGCATGCGTTTTGTTTTTGAGCGTAGGGAGGACATGAACCGCAGGACCGAGTTCCTGATCTTCACGATCTTAAGTCTGATCGGTCTAGCCTTAAATGCGGCGATCCTGTATTTCGGCGTGCTTGCGTTCAAGGGATTGCTGCCTGCTTTCAGCGAGGAACATCCTTCCTATGTGACGGCCGCGGTCAAGATCGTGGCAACCGCCATCGTGATGATCTATAATTTTATCAGCAGAAAACTGACGCTGGAAAAGAAGGAAGACGGAAACGAAACGGAGACTGAAACAGAACTATGAAATGTAAGATATTATTGACCCTGACGGTGATCTGTTCGATGTTCATCATTTCCTGCGCGCCCACAGGCAGGAACGCTTCCGCAGAAACTTCACAGGAAACACCGGAAGAGGCGGGGACTTTGGAAGCTGCTGCAGAAGAGATCGTTGTTCAGGAAACACCCGAGACGGCGGAGGAAGCGGAAGAAGTCGAAAAAGAACCGGATGTGCTGGTCGATCCGGAAGCGGAGGCCGTGATCCAGGTCACAAAAGAATCCGCCGAAAAGATCGATGAACAGATCAGCGACGGATCAGACGGCTATAAATACAGTGAAGACGGAAAGAGGATCGTTGACCTCATCATGTTCATGGGACAGAGCAACATGTCGGGTGCCGGCGGAAACGCGAAGTATGCGCCGAAAGTTCCCTATGAGGAGGGCTTTGAGTTCCGTGCCGTTTCCGACCCCACAAGGCTGTACCAGATCGAAGAACCCTTCGGCGTCAACGAAAACAACCTCAATGCGATCATGGATCTGCCGGGCGCCAAGAGAGGCTCTCTGGTCTCTTCGTTTGCAAACACTTATTTCAAGGAGACCGGCGTTCCCGTTGTCGGCGTTTCGGCTTCGGCCGGCGCTACGGACACGGCGTTCTGGATGAGCGCGCCGGTGGAAGCGGATTATACCGAGCGGCTGAAACGCGCGATCGTCTGGCTCGAGAATGACAAATATGTGATCAGACACCGGTATGTGGTCTGGCTGCAGGGCGAATCCGATGCCGTGGACGCGCTTTCGTCTGAAAAGTATGAGGAAAACATGAACAACATCATCCGGCCGCTGTTCATCAACGGTGTGGAAAAGGTGTTCTTTATCACGCCCGGACGCACGATTACGAAGAAAGACTATTTTTCACAGATCATTGCTTCCCAGATCAAGATGAGCCGGGAAAGCGGCTATTATGCGCTCGGCACAACCATCCTTTCGGGGATCTCCACGGAATATATGGTGGACGAATGGCACTACAACCAGACGGTGCTGAATCTGGTCGGTGAGGAAAGCGCCAGATCGGTGGCATACTATACCAACACCGGCAAGGAAGCCTGTATGTACAACTATCGTGACGGAAAGGTCTATGCGCCGGACGGGACCGATCCGGAGGGTATGGATATTAAACCGTTAGACCTAGAGACCTGTGGTCTGAAAACCAATCTGGAGTAAAAATCATGAAAGATAAGATCCTGCTATTTATACCTGCTTATAACTGTGAAAATCAGATCATCCGCGTGCTCGGGCAGCTGGATGAGGAGATCATGCGCTACATTACGGAAGTGATCGTCATCAGTAACCGCAGCACGGACAATACGGAAGCGGTCGTTTCCTCGTTTCTGAACAGGCACCCGGATTTCCCCGGAAGACTGCTCGTCAATCATGAAAATTACGGGCTTGGAGGCTCCCATAAGGTGGCTTTTGACTATGCTCTGAAAAACGGTTTTGACTATGCGGTCGTACTGCATGGCGACGATCAGGGCAGCATTGAGGACTTCCTTCCCGTATTCAGAAGCGGGTACTACAGAAAACATGCGAGCGTTCTCGGCGCCCGCTTTATGCGTGGATCGAGGCTGATCGGGTATTCTCTTTTTCGGACCTTCGGCAATATCGTATATGATTTTCTCTTTGCGGCCGTGATCGGAAGGCGGGTTTACGATCTCGGAAGCGGGCTCAACATGTACCGGGTTTCGGATCTTGCAAGCCGCTATTATGAGAAGTTTCCGGATAACCTGATGTTCAACTACTGTATGGTGCTTGCCATCGGTTATTATAAACAGGACGCAAAGTTTTATCCCGTATCCTGGAGAGAGGATGACCAGGTATCCAACGTGAAGATGGCATCACAGGCATTGAAAGTGCTGAAGATCCTGTATGATTACTGCAGGATCCCGGAGCGGATCCTTGCGGATTACCGTGACAGGATCGTGGAAGAATACGGAGCGGACGAGATCAAATGAACCATCTGTGGCTGGTGGCGATCGGGCTACTGTTCCTGATCGTTCACGGATCCAAACTCTCAAGACTGTATCTGATCCTGATCGACGAAAAGATCCCGTTCGGGCGGTTTCTGTTCCTGTACTGCCTGACAACGCTCGTCAACCTGATCGTGCCGTTTAAACTGGGGGAATTCTTCAGGATCTTCGTGTTCTGTCTTGCGACAAAGCGGATAAGGACCGGCTTCCTGTCGGTACTTCTGGACCGGTTTTTCGATACGGTCGCGCTGGTTCTGATCCTTTTGCCGGTAGAACTGCTGAAAAAGCGGGAAGTGGCCGATTCGACGCTGCTGTTAACGGTCTTTGTGGTGGTGGCCGTGTTCGCTTATGTGGTATTTCCGTCGATCTATCTGTATCTGAACAGATACCTGATCATGAACAGGCAGTCAAAGGGCGCGATGGGAAGCCTGAAACTGCTGGAACTGATGAATGCGGGATATGAATATGTCAAAAGACTGATCCACGGAAGATATGCCCTTCTGGTGATCTTTTCCTTCGTTGGATGGCTTTTGGAATGGGGGATATTGTTCCTGTTTGCAAAGATAATGCTGCTTGAGGAGAGGGTGGATATCTCCGGATATATTCAGAGCATCGTTTCGGAAGGGCATACACCCCTGATG
>JAEEGL014011607.1_pt1 | contig 30217 bp, 31 predicted proteins | sample 9134231 | NCBI WGS metagenome assembly JAEEGL01 (sample SAMN16246548, study PRJNA631951) | gut metagenome | biome: gut microbiome; feature: rumen; material: fiber-attached | host: Bos | place: Iran: Karaj | collected 2018-10 | reverse complement strand
TCAACTGTGGCAGTTCTTGCATCGTCTTCGATCTTCGCATTAACAACGAGTGCTAATTCATACTTGTTCATGCTTTTCTACCTCCTTTTGGTCTATTGGCCAAACTACGTTATGTAGCCTAGCAAGGATATAAATGTTTTATACCACGAATTAAGATATTAACATGAACCTATGCGTTTTTCAAGGCTTAATTATTATTTTCCTTATCTTTTTGCAAAATATACACACTTACAGCGTAATGCCCTGTAGCTTAGCCAGCTCAGTAAATACTTCACCAATCCTATCGTGGATAATCAAGGTGTTTTCCGCTGGTCGAACGCTGATATCACTCTGGTTGATTACTACCAAGTACTTTCCATTGAAGTAGTTTACAAAGGAAGCTGCAGGATAAACTGTCAAAGAAGTGCCACCAATTATCATCATATCTGCTGTACCAATGGCTCTCATAGCACCATTTACCTGGTCCTCAGGAAGCCCCTCTTCATATAAGGTAATATCTGCTCTGACTACTCCACCGCAATAATCACATTTTGGAATATCATCTGTAGAATCAAAAATGTAATCCACAGGATAAGTGGTGCCACATTTCATACAGTAATTTCTCAAGGCACTACCGTGAATCTCATAGACTGCCTTACTTCCAGCCTTCTGGTGTAATCCGTCAATATTCTGAGTGACGATACCCTTTAGCTTGCCCATTTCCTCAAGCCTTGCCAGATACTTGTGTGCATTATTAGGTTCAATGTTTCTGGTATCCATCTTCTGCCTGTGGAACTCAAAGTATACCTTTGGCTCGTGCATCAGACAGCTATGACTCAAAAGATACTCAGGCTGATACATATCAAACCTTACATCGTGCTGATTATATAAGCCGTCCTTGCTACGGAAATCTGGAATACCGCTTTCAGTAGAAACCCCTGCGCCTCCAAAGAAAACAATGTTTGATGAATCATCTATCATTTCCTTTAGTCTCTGGATATTTTCCATATTTACCAATACAATTCCCCCTCTCTATTCACTTTTATTTATCTAAAGCAATGCGTTGTAAATATCGCGCTTGCTAACGCCCCTGTCCTTAGCCACAGCCTTCATGGCCTCTTTTTTATCCATTCCCTTGGAAAGGTACATATCCATATGCTCCTGGATGGTCATATCCTCAAAAGCTGCTCTTGCTTCCTCTATAACCTCTGCCTTTGATTTTCCAGCAATTACCAGAACGTATTCTCCTCTAGGCTCCTTAGTCTCATAGGATTTAAGAGCGCCGCCAAGAGTGGTCTTTTCCTTTTCCTCGTGCTTCTTTGTAAGCTCACGGCAAAGGGTGATTCCTCTATCCTCTCCAAGAACCTCTGCCAGCTCCTTCAAGGTGCCAATCAGGTGATGTGGTGCCTCATAAATAATAATTGTCCTAGTTTCATTTTTCGTCTCTTCTAATACTCTACGACGTTCTTTCTTGTCTTTTGGCAAAAAAGCCTCAAATGCGAAGCGTCTACAAGCCTGCCCCGACATTGTTACCGCAGTGATACATGCCGCTGGACCTGGAACTGAAGTGACCTCAATTCCCTCCTCATAGCACATAGCTACCAGCTCCTCGCCTGGGTCTGATATACCTGGAGTACCTGCATCTGTAACCACCGCAATGTTCTGCCCCTCCTTGAGCTTTGCTATCAAGGTATGAGCCTTTTCCACTTTATTAAACTCGTGGTAGCTGGTCATAGGAGTATCTATTTCAAAATGGTTAAGTAGCTTTATTGAATTTCTAGTGTCCTCTGCTGCAATCAAGTCAACCTCTTTAAGGATACGCACTGCGCGAAAGGTCATATCCTCAAGGTTACCGATTGGGGTTGCAACTAAATAGAGTGTTCCGCTCATTTACACCTCATCGTTTTAATTCATTATCATTCCATATATATCGTAAATCTCTTTTGTGTACTTTCCAGGTTCCTCATACACAATCAATGGTGCCTCAACGGTAAGCTGGGAACCTCCACTCTTAACGCCCTCAATAAGCACCATATTTGGCTCTTTGTCCACAAATGGATAAACCAGCCTCATGCGCTTTGGCTCCAGCTTGTACTGGCGCATCAAGGTGATTATCTCCACCAGTCTAAAAGGTCTATGGACGTAGTAGCATCTTCCCATAGGCTTAAGCAGTGCAGCTGTCTGGGCTATCACATCCTCAAGTGAACAAAGTAACTCGTGCCTGGCGATGGCCTTAGCATCGTTAGGATTTTTCAACCCGTGATGATTGGTCATATAAGGAGGATTGCTGGTAACCACATTCATAGTCCCTTTGCCAAAAATCTGGGCCGCCTCCTTAATATCGCCTTCAACAATATCTATTTTATCACTTAATCCGTTCAATAAAACGGACCTGTTTGCCATTTCTGCACTTTCAGACTGAATTTCCAAACCTGTGAAATGCTCTCCCTCTGTCTTGGCTTCCAACAAAATAGGAAGAATTCCAGTGCCGGTACCCATATCAAGAACCTTTTCACCAGGCTTAACTCTCGCAAAGTCAGATAACAAGACAGCATCCATGCCAAAACAGAATTTGTCAGGATGCTGAATGATTTTGTAGCCTTTTATTTGCAGATCATCTACTCGCTCGTCTGAGCGCACAAGATTTTCCATTAATCGTGATCCTCCAAGTCAGCTAATTCCTTAGCTTCCTCCTTAGATACCTGTACCTTTTTCTTACGAGGCTTGAACTTAAGCTGGTCTGTAGGATAATCCTTTACCTCCTTTAAATCTCCGTCCTCAAAAAGAACTCGCACAGTCTGACGAAGTACATTTACCGACTGAACTGTACCCTTAAAACCATCTGGTGTGGTAACTGTATCATTAATTCCAGGAAGACGACTATTGAGGTACTCGTAAGTCTCCTGCTCATTTTTCAAGCAACACATAAGTCTTCCACAAAGTCCTGATATTTTAGTAGGATTTAAAGAAAGATTCTGCTCTTTTGCCATCTTTATTGAAACTGGAACAAAGTCTGCTAAATAGCTCTTACAGCAAAGCTCCCTACCACAAATACCGATGCCACCCATAAGCTTTGTCTCGTCGCGGACGCCAATCTGGCGAAGCTCGATACGTGTGTGAAATACTGCTGCAAGGTCCTTTACAAGCTCACGGAAATCAATACGTCCATCAGCTGTAAAGTAGAATATTAGCTTGTTGTTGTCGAAGGTGTACTCAGCACCTACAAGCTTCATCTCAAGCTCACGCTTTGCGATTTTTTCCTCGCAAATCTTCATTGCCTCTTTTTCTTTTTCAAGATTCTTAGCCGCCTTTTTAACATCCTCATCGGTGGCCTTTCTCATAATCTTTTTAATTGGGCCTGGAACCTCATCATCAGAAATCTCCTTGTCTACCAAAAGAACTGTTCCGATTTCCACGCCACGAACTGTCTCAACGATTACCTGATCCTCACGCTTCAGCTCAACGCCTGCTGGATCAAAATAATATACTTTTCCGCCGCCTCTAAAGCGAACGCCTATAACCTTTATCATCTAGTGTTCTCCTTTATTGCCTGTATCAAAAGCATAATGGTCAATTCGAAATTTACATTTGCCTTAAGTCTGGCTCTAGTTTCTGTGATTTCATCAATAATCTGATTCAAACCACTGTAAGAGCAGTGCTGTGCCTGCTCATGTATATCAAACGCATCCTCTTTAAATAAGAGTAGGTCGTCATTCAATGTCGCTTTATATAATAGCACATCTCTGAACCAAAGGGTGATTAAATCTAGCATTTGCTCTACAAAACCCTGAAATTTCTCGCTTTCAGTGTCCTCTGCCTTCTTGTCAGAGTTGTTGGCTTCATTGATGGCTTTCACTTCATCAGCAATCTGTTGCTCATCCATTTTAGCTGCTCGCTTACATATGGAAACAACCTTGGTCCTGACTTCCCCAAAACTTACATCTGTAGCCAAAGCAATGGCTTTTCCCACATTTCCCTGGGCAAAGTTTGCCACCATCTCAGCCTGGTAATCAACTGTTTCATATTTGTTCTGAAGAATACTTTTTATGCTCTCAGAAGCAACTGTCTTCATTTGAACAAGTACACATCTGGATAAAATCGTCTGCAGGAACGCATTGTGATTTGTGGTGAGCAGAATAATAATTGCATACTCAGGTGGCTCCTCAATGGTCTTAAGAATGGCATTCTGAGCCTGAGGATTCATTTTTTCTGCTTCATCAACAATATAGATTTTATATTTATTAGCCTGATAAGGCTTTATGTCTACGTCGTTTACTATCTTTTCACGAACAACATCTACGCTGATATTACTTTTGCCATCTTCACGCTTAACGTAGATAATATCTGGATTATTTCTGTTTAGAGACTGCTTGCAGCTGTGACACTCACCGCAGGCATCCTCCTCCGTAGGAGAATCGCATTGAAGCATTGTGGCAAAAGCCTCTGCCAGCATCATTTTTCCTGAGCCCTTTTCACCGCTGAAAATATAGGCATGACTATGATTTCCTGTTTTAACTGCATTTCTAAGGAGGTTTTTTGCATCCTCCTGTCCTAAAATTTCCGCAAAGCTCATTAATTACTATTCTCCCGTTATTTCCTTAGGTAATGATATCCAAAAGCAAGCCTCTGATTTCATCAACCATATCAAGTATGTTTATATGGTCCCTTTCGTCCTGTACAAGGGCAGTGGCAAGCTCGTCCATCTTTTCATCCACAAGCTTAATCATGCCATAAACACGATGACGACCTCTTCTATCCAAGAAGTTCTCTCTGGAAAACTTGTGACTGCGATTGACTACCTCATTTAAGAAGTCCTTCACCAATCCACGATAGCGCTTCATATCACGAATATCCATATGCTCTGCCAAAAGCTTTCCCTGGGTAGTGATATCGTTTAGAAGATTTGTCAGCTTTTCTTGAAGCTCAGCATCATCCACCGCAGCTGCCAAGGTGAATTTGAAAGTATCATCTACTGGAGCTGTGGATTTTGGCGCATCTGTTGGTTGTACCTGACTTACATCGCTTACTCTAATATCCATAAAAACACCTACTTTTACTGATTATTTATGAATGCTGCTATTCTGTCGCTGGTAATTACGCTGTCCTCGTTATTGTTAAACACATTGGTAACATTGGCTTTTTTCAAATTTTCCTCTGAAAAATCCTGCTGGTCAGCAAGGAATCGTCGGCACATTTCCTCATACTTTGGAAACTCCTGAGCCCGCTCTCTCTCAAGGGCACGGCTCAAACGAATCCCATCATCTACCTCTATATATATCGGCAAAACCTTATCTTCTCCGTAGTAATCACGTATCTTCACGAAGCTCTCAACTGTACCGATGATAAGATAATCGTTCTGCTCCAAATCCACGCTACCATCATCCACTGTAAAATAAAACCAAGGCCCGTGGACTGTATTGTATTCACGAATCTCTATTACCTTTCCATCAGCAAGAAGCTTATCCTTTTCCTGGATGGTTACAAAATTGTATTCATCCCCTGGCTTCTCGTGGCTTCTGATAGGACGAGTGGTATATGAAACGATTGTCTTAAGCTTTACATCCTTTCGGTCCAGCAAAAGCTTGAAGATTGTGTCCTTTCCTGATGAGCTTTTGCCCATAATGCAATAAATTCTACCCATGATTTCCTCTAAATATGCTTAATTGTATTAAAAGTATAATTCACAAAACCTTAATTGACAACGGAGATAGCTTCCCCATTTAAACCTGTTATATGAAGACCTTTTCCTCTGGCTTCACTAATTAACTCCAAGGCCTCTTTTGTTATCTCTTCTCCAGGTACTATAATCGGTGCTCCTGGGGGATAAATGCAGACCATTGTAGCTGAAATTCGTCCAACTGCCTCTGGCATACTGGCTTGAATCTCATCACCTGCTTTTGCCTGGAAAAGCTCTAGCTTCTTTTGAATAGGAATTTTAAAATCTGGAACTACAATTCGCCCAGCTTCCAGCCCGGCATCTATTTCAATCAATGCCTTTTTCAATCTCTCAAAGCCTTCCTTAGAATCCATAATGCTTGTCATGGCTAGGACATAGGCAAAGCTTGAAAGCTCTGTCTCTATCTGGTATTTTTCTCTAAGTAATTTTGCAAGCTCAACTCCGGACAGCTTTGTATTTTCAGTGGAAATAATAAGCTTCCCCGGGTCCTTAATAATGATGTTTTCATCTATAAGCTTCAGATGTTTTAATTCTCCACAAGCCCTGTAAAATCCAGTTAAGTTATCCACATATTCCTGAAATTTTTCCTCACTATCCTCAAGGATATCCATACACTGGCTAATGGAATTCATCAGCACATAGGATGGTGAGCTGGTCTCAAAAATATCAAGGGCCTGTCGCACTCTGTTTCTATCTACTCTGCTTCCGCTTATGTGTAAAGCAGCGGTCTGAGTAAGGCAAGGTAAAGTCTTATGTAAGCTCTGAACTGTAATATCAGCAAAACCCACAGCTGAATTAGTAAACTCAGGATGAAATCCCAAATGTGCTCCATGAGCCTGATCCACTATAAGAATTATCCCCTTTTCGTGACAAAAATCTGATATTTCTTTTAAAGGACAATGAAAACCTTCATAGGTAGGGTTGGTGAGGATAAGTGCCTTTGACGTCCCTGCCTTATCAACCGCTTCCTTTACCTGCTCCAAGGTCACTGCCTTGTATATTCCATTTTCAAAAATATCAGGCCATATATAATCTACCTGCAGATGCCTAAGCATCACTGCATTATAGACACTTTTGTGGGAATTTCTCTGAATGATTACCCTGTCACCCTCATTACAGGTAGTATACACTGCTGCAAAGTTTCCCACTGTGGAGCCCCCCACCAGCATATAGCTATCGTCGGCTCCAAACAGCCTCGCCATTCTTACCTGCTCTTCTAAAATAACATCAGTGGGGTCATGCAAATCATCCACACCCTCCACCTCAGTCATATCAATCTCGTAACAGCCAGGAAGCCTGCGCTTGTGTCCAGGCATATGAAAGGGATACATATTTGATTTTGAATAGTTTTCTAATGTTTCTTTTAGACTCATATTTCTGTTTCTGACTTTTATTTTACATTTAAAATGAATATAATTAACCTAAATTATCAGGAGGCTGACATGAATAGAACCCTAGTTATTCTCTGCGGTGGCGATAGCTCTCGCATGGGCACGAACAAAGCCCTTTTACCTTTCGAAGATAAAACAATGGTTGAATATATCTATGATAAATTCAGCCCTTTTTTTGATAAGGTCTACCTTTCTGTTAATCAACGTGGTGACCTTTCTCACCTGGGTCTTAATGCTCACGAAATTCCTGATATTTCAAGGAATGCTGGACCTTATGGTGCCATTCTTTCCTGCCTGACCATGATTTCCGGTGACAGAGCATTTTTCGTATCGGTGGATACTCCTTTTATGGATCCTCGTGTTGCAGTCTACCTGTATGACCAATCATACAACTACGACATTACCACCTTTATATTTCCTAATGAATATATAGATACCATCTGCGGTGTTTACAATAAAAACTGTATTGGGCAGCTTTTTAAAAGCTTATTTTTCAAGCAGACCAACCGTAGCTATATTCAAGAGCACTGTTTTACAAACTTAATTGAACCTGAATGTATCGCTAATGTTTCTACAGTCGCAATTGAACAACAATTCTATAGGGTTAACGACAGACAGTCCTATTACTACGCTGTATTTTCAATACTAAAACACAACTTTATATGTTAGAGCATTCCTAGTCCAGGAAGCGTTTAAGCTGAGGCATCCAGTCGCCAAGGAATACAACATTGTTTTCCATTGCCTCCCAAATCGGTCCCAAGAAATTAATAAGACAAATATTCACGTCCGCCCAACTCGGTTCAGACTTCTTTTTTTGTCGTAATTCTACTTTCCACTTCCTTTTCATATATGTGTAATCGCCGTAGCTCTTAAGCATATCTATTCTGGTATGGTCAATTACAATATTTTTTTCCTGAAGTAGTCTGTAGAGATTATCCTTTACCTTTCGTCCATTGACCGGGTAGGCTGTAAGTATTTCATAAGCATACAGATACTGGTCCATATCGTTTATCAGCTCAAGCTTTTCAATAATCTCAGCCAGATGCTTTACCAGCTCATCCTCCTTTGGATTAGTCAGCACATCAACTGTTCTATTCTCATAGGCTGTGAGCTTTAGGGTAAGCTTCTCAGGCTCGTGGGCACCTCTATGCTTTCTGAAATGAATACGAAGAGGTATGTACATTTCATCCACGGTAATCTTCAAATTGATTCCAGTCTGATCTACGCTTCCATTTACGATGAATGCCTCAAGAGAAGCCTTCGTCATAATCTCCTTAAGCACATCTCTCATATAGAGAATCGCCATCTTATCGTCAAGCTCTCTCACATACTCATAATAAATATTGGAAATGCAAAGGTCCTTGTAAACCTCAGGAGTAAAATCACCTGTGTTGCATAGATAAAGCTCATTACAGTATTTTCCATTAGCAAGGAGCTCGATTATAATCTCTGCAACTGCTGCAGTTAAAAGATTCTTGAAAGGAATATTTAGTTGTTCTGATTTATCCTTTATCTGTAAACGACTAATCATTATAACCACACACCTATCATTGACTGAACCTTCTTTAATACCTTGCGTTCCTTGGCATACTCCATCAGCTTGGCCACATCCTTTTCCTCGTCCATAATGTATGCCCATACGCCCTTTTTGAAGTCCTCTCTGTCTACCTTTTCCTGGTATTTAAGAAAATCGCAAATCAAACGTTCCTTGGTATATATTTTCATTTTTCCACCGGCGAAATCTGTCTCGGTTACACCTATTTCCAAAACCTCTGGCTCTGTATAGTAAGGCTCTACAATTGGATAATCGATGTTGAATCGGGACTTGCTTGTGTTTTTATTAATGGCGATGCTCCACTTATATGGTCTATCCTTCAAATAACCATATACATAAAGCGCCGATTCCATAGTTAAAATTCCATCCTCACCAAAGAGCTTGTATATCCACTGGTCCTCGTCGCACTCGTAATACTTAGTGGTGTAATAGCCACTCTTTACTCTGATAAGATAGCCTTCCTCCACAAATTTAAGCACTCTTCTATAATCCACCCCAAGTGCATCAATGTCACTTGCTCTTACCAAACCACCATTGTTTTCAACTAAATCATTTATCTGCTCTAACTGATATTGTTTTTTTTCATCACGTGATAATAGCATCTCCATTTTTCCCCACTCCTTACTCCTTAACGAGGTAATTATTTTTTATTATCCCATTCCCTGAAACACCTGTCAAACCCTATAATTTCGCGGTTTCTGGGCATATTTCATCTATAATTTGACTTTGAATGTCTTTTCACTGCCTATTTATTGTCGTATAATATAATCAACACCAATAATTATGTCTTTTAGGGGGAGTTTATGTCTGAAAATACTATTAATCTTAGAAAAAATCCATCTCGCAAAGAGTGCGAAAAAGTAATTAAAAAAATACTTATGACTGAGGTTCTGGAGCGTGGTACAAATGAGCATTTTAAAACTGCCGCTGACTTTATGAAGTACTTCCAGTCTCTATATCCTGCCAGTGATAGTTTGACTAAGCAGGTTCAACGTGCAGTTAAAGCTCTTGAGATGCCAAAGGATGAAAGAGGCTATTTCATCATCAACAAAACTGAGGCTCAACTTAATCAGGATAAGGAAATTGCTTTTCTTTTAAAAAAGACCAACGCAAGCCTTGAACCTTTTGAACAATATGAGACCTTATTCCTTAAGACAGATGGAAAATACAAGGATTATCTCTATCAGCTTCTTACAGAATCAGAGACATTTGCTGATAAGGTTATTACTATGATTAACTCTTCAAATGGAATCATATTGTTTACCAACAATAAACATCAATTAGAAATCTTGGTAAATAGTTTGATAAATAGATAAATATTTTCTCTTTTTAATGAAATTTACTTCCAGTCTATAGCATACAAAAAACGACAGCTTACATATAATCAACTGTCGTTTTTATTATTTATTGTCGTATTTTTAATTCTTTTGATAAACTATTGTCGTTTATCGACGTCTTTTTCGTCTCTTACCATTATCCCTAATAATTGTCATATTAGTTTTAGGTGGTTTTGTGTGTCTACTCTTATATCTATGTCTGAATAAAAGTATCTCACTAGACCTGCTTTTAATGTAAAAAATGATGATTACTAAAACCGCTATACCTAGAATAACAAGTCCTATCTTTGGATAATCAACCTGTATATATTCTTTACCACTTCCACCCTGCTCTACAGGAAGGTTGTCAAATGGATAGCTTTCCACCTCTGCGTTGGTAAAGATTAGGTTTGCTTTTCCTACATTTCTGTCTGCGTATGTATATACCAGCTGTCCTACTACTGACTTATCATTTTCATCACTGTATGGAACCACTGATGAAGTAACATCTAAAACGCTTGCTGTCTTTGGAATCACGATTATTCCTGATTTATCAATCTTAATCAGCTCACTGTTTTCACTAAGGATTCCTGTGACATTTATATCGTTCTCTGATATTGAAGCAAAATCTGCTACTGTGTACTTGCTGAAATTGTCGAAGCAGTATTCAAAAAGATTAGTTGTGTCTGTGTACTGCTCTTTTACTGTGTCCTTCATTACTACGCAGATAAGGGTCATACCATCTTTTTTGGCAAAGGTAACAAGTGTAGCTCCTGCTACTACAGTGTATCCTGTCTTACCACCCAAACAAGGCTCATAGATGTATTTGTTAGTCTTGTAATAGTGAAGCATCTGATGATGATTGTTAAGTGGTGTCGGATCAGAGTGCTTATTTGTAGGAGGAATTGAATAGTTCTTTGTACCTACTATCTCTGCAAACTTAGGAATATTGTATGCAGCCTGGGCAATGAGCGCCATATCATAAGCACTGGTGTAATGTTCATCATCTGGGAGACCATTAGTGTTGTTAAAGTGAGTATTTTTACAACCTAATTCCTTTGCCCTTACGTTCATCATATCCACAAAGGAAGGAACATCTCCTGCCACATGCTCGCCTAAAGCATAAGCACATTCGTTGGCGGACTCAAGCATCATTCCGTAAAGAGTCTGCTCAACTGTCATTTCCTCGTTTACATCTCTGGCGATGCTGGAAGATCCAAGCTCCGTGCCATATACAGCCTCAGCTGAAAAAGTTACTATCTCATCCAGCTGACAATTTTCAAGAACAATGAGGGCTGTCATTATCTTTGTGATACTGGCTGGGAAATGAACATCATCTATATTCTTGGCATATAGGATAGTTCCTGTCTCCTGCTCCATTATGATAGCCGATTCAGCTACCACATCCACACCACCAGGCCAATAATCCGCAGCCTCCACGGTCTGATAATTACATAATAAAATCGCATTTATAAAAAATACAAATGCTAATAACTTACAAAATAATTTTCTAAAACTCATAATTTACGATTTTGATGCCTCTAACAATTTTGTCTTTAATTCATTTTCTATCTGAGACAATTCCTGTTCAGCATTACGGCGTCTTTCCTTGCCCTCAGCCTGTATTCTGAGAACCTCATCCATTGTGCTTATAAGCTGTTCATTTGTATGCTTGATTGTCTCCATATCTACTATTCCACGCTCAGATTCCTTTACTGTTTCAATAGTAGCTGTCTTTAAAGCGTCTGCATTCTTCTTGAGAAGCTGATTTGTCATATCAGACACTTCTCTCTGTGCCTTTGCTGCCTGATTTGAATGCTCAACACCGATGGCAATTACCATCTGGTTTTTCCAAAGTGGAATGGTGTTCACGATTGTAGACTGAATCTTCTCAGCCATCATTGTATCTGAGCTCTGTACCATTCTAATCTGTGGACCACTCTGAAGGGCAATTGTTCTGGTAAGCTGTAAATCATAAAGCTTCTTTTCGAAACGGTCGCACAATGCAGCTAAGTCCTTTGCTGCCTGTGTATCCTCAGCAAGACCTGATGCCTTTGCTTTATTCTGAAGCTCTACAAGCTCTCCGTTTCTTGTATCTTCAAGCTTCTTTTTTCCTGCTGCAATATACATAGAAAGCTCTTTGAAGTATGCCAGGTTAGCGTCGTAAAGCTGGTCAAGCATCGCCACATCCTTAAGCAATGTGGTCTCGTGCTTCTCTAACTCAGTGGTAATAACGTTAACGTTTGTCTCCACCTTGGCATACTTTGCCTTCATTGCAGTTAGTCTATTTGAGCTCTTCTTGAAGAGTGCTTTAAGTCCCTTTTCTTCCTCTGCAGCATCGAAATCCTTAAGCTCCCCAATGAGCTTTGTGATCATATCTCCTACCTCGCCCATATCCTTGGTGCGGATAGAATCTAAAGCCTTCTCTGAGAAATCAGAAAGCTTCTTCTGTGTGCCTGCTCCATAATTTAAGATAGCTGTAGAATTTGATAAATCAATCTGTTTTGCAAAGGCTTCTACCTGCGCCTTTTCTTCCTCTGAAAGGACAATCTCCTCCTTAATTTCGTTGGTTGAAGTAGCTGGTAATTCATCGGCCTCTACTGCACTTAATCCATCAAAAACTAAGGTTGGTGTCTCTGTTTTGAATTCCATAATTTCCCCCTGTATATATTATTTTTATAAAAGTGAATCCTGCTTCATCATTGTTTTCATTACCGAAATATCAGATGAAATATCCCATGCTTCGCTTTCAAACAGCTGATTAAGAAGCTTTACAAATGCGTCATTGATAACATCAGTTGCTTCCTCAATTTCTCTCTGGGATTTCTTAATATTTTCTACATCCAATGACTCTTTTCTAAGATTAACATAGCTCTGAAGAAGCTTCTCAGTGGTAGGCAAATAATATGACATAAACTTGCGCAAATCTCCAGCCACCTCAGGCTCTACCTTAAGTTTCTTGAAAATAGAAAGCACTGTGGCCTCCAAGGTGTAAAGCTTATCAGACATAGGCTCTGTGTCAGGGATTAAATCATTGTAATATCTAATCTTATTGAGATATTCGTTACCCTCCTTAAGGATACCCTTTACATCCTCAGGTAAATCCTCTTCTATGGTAAAATAATTAACCTTAGCAGGCTCTGGAGTCTCTACTTTTTCTACTTTTGGCTCCTCAACAGTTTTCTCAGGCTTATACTGAAGACTTCTGGCATATTCCTGATAAACCTCGTCTGTAAGCATCAAAGTAGTCTCACCCTCATCAAGAATAGCATATGGCAAAAAGCCGTACTTCTTCATTTTCTTAATCTGGCGAACAATATCCTTTTCAAGAATGCCAGTCTTATCCTGCAATTCTCTGAGAGCTATATAAGAACGTGTGCCGGCTATCTGTCCAAATTTGAAATAGTTCTTTATTATCCTTCTATTATTAATACCTGCGGATAATAGTCCTCCGCCTATGGAAAGTACCAAAAGCTCTATTGCCAAAAGGATTACAAACAAAGGACGATGAGCAACACTAATAGGTATCATAATCAGGCTGCTTAACGTGCCCATTACACCGTAAAGTGTGACTATTGATCCTGCCACAATCTTTCCTATACCCTTACTTCTATTGATTCTAATAGCAAAGAAAGGTGTCTTTACTTCCTGGCGCTTTACATTAAGCTCTCGGTAGTCTGCCTTCTTGTACTCAGGTGCTTTATACTCTCTCTTCCTATACTCAGGCTCTCTGTAATTGGACCTTTTTTTATACTCTGGAGCTCTGTAGTTATTATTAATAAAGCTCTTAGTAGCATCCTCAACAAAAGACCCAATATCTCTCCCAAGATTGGAAAAATCTCCTGTCTCTGCAGCTCTATTTATACAATTTAAAATTTCTTCTCCATATTTGTAAATGTCTCTCTTACTCATAACTTAGATTATAATTAATATATCTTTCTTTAGCCACATTTTTATCGCATTCTTGTAGCATTTGTATGGTATTTTTATGATATAATGCTTAGGATTTTTAATTTTATGGAGGTATCTATGAGACTTAGAAATATTCCTGGTGCAGATGAGGTTGTAGCTAACAGCAGCTACTGTATAAATAATCCTGCTCAGTATAAAGGCTTATATAAATCAGAGATTTTTAAAAATGACAATCCACTCCACATCGAGATTGGAATGGGCAAGGGTCAGTTTATCACTACTCTGGCAAAGCAGAACCCTAATATCAATTACATTGGCATTGAAAGATACACCAGTGTATTGCTCAGAGCAATCCAAAAGGTTCAGGAGGAGGAAATTCCTAATCTTAGATTTATTTGCTTTGATGCCGCTGAAATTCTCGATGTATTTGCCTGCCATGAGGTAGACAAGATTTATCTTAATTTTAGTGATCCTTGGCCAAAGGATAGACACAGCAAGCGTAGACTTACTTCTTCCACATTTTTAAATAGATACAATTCTATTTTAGCAACTGATGGAAATATTGAATTTAAAACTGATAATAAGGATTTATTCGATTTTTCAGTAGAAGAGATTAATAACCATCCTCTTTGGAAATTAGATGCCGTTACCTATGATTTACATAATGATGAGTCTATGAATCAAGGTAATGTAATGACAGAATATGAAGAGAAATTCTCAAGCCAGGGAAACCCAATCTTTAAATTAATTGCAAGTCGCTAAATGCGACTTGTTTTTTTATTTTAAACAAAAAAATAACGTCGAGATAATCTCTCGACGTCTTTCGTGCGCGACCAGGGGTTCGAACCCTGGACACCCTGATTAAGAGTCAGGTGCTCTGCCAGCTGAGCTAGTCGCGCTTATTTATTTGTTATTGCCTCAGCAACGAAGATAAGTATATAGCCTTTTGATGATTTTTGCAAGTACTTTTTTTATTTTTTTAAATTTTTTTCAAAAACACCTGCCCCTATATGTTGAGACAGGTGTTAATTCTAAATACTAGCAAAGAGTTTTTCAATTTCCTCAGCGCTCATTACCCTGTTTGGATCAGTTAAATCAACTCCCACATCAGGAATAACTATTTCATCAGATTCAGGTTCTGCTGGTTCCGGCTCAGCTGGAGGCTCAGGTGGTTGCTCTTCTTCAGGCTCCTCACCTATTTCATCAAGCAGTGCATCTAAATCTGCTCCAGGGTCTACCGGTTCATTATCCAGAATAATTTCTTCAGCCGGTTCCTCATTAGGAAGTTCTATAGCTTCTGGCTCTGCCTCAGCTACAGGCTTTTCTGGTATTACTTCCTCAGCTGGAAGCTCTATTGCTTCTTCTACAACCAGCTCCTCTGCTGGCGCCTCTGCTACTTCTTCTACAACTGGCTCTTCAACTTGAGCTTCTGCTATTTCTTCTACAGCTAGCTCTTCAACTGGAGCTTCTACTACTTCTTCTACAGCTGGCTCTTCTGCTGGGGCTTCTAATACTTCCTCAGCAACTGGTTCTTCAGTAGATATATCTATATCTATTCCTAAATCTTCTGTAGGTGCTTCTTCCGCTGGAACTTCATCCAAAACTATATCATCAACTGATATTTCCCCTGCAGGTGCTTCTAATGAAAGTTCCTCTCCAACCTCCTCAGTAACTGAATCTAAATCTATACCTATATCTTCAACTGGCTCCTCAGGTAAAGGTTCCTCTTCAACAGGTAAATCTAAATCAAGTCCAAGGTCCTCTATTGGCTGTTCTGTTTCCTCTGCCACTGGCATATCAATGTCTATACCTAAATCTTCCACTGGTGCCTCAGCGACTTCAGGTATTGCAGGCTCTTCCGAAACAGCTTCAATAGCTATTTCTTCAGGCATTGCTTCTGCTACAGGCTCTGGAGCTGGCTCAGGACTAATTTTTGGCATAGGTTCTGGAATTTGCTGTGGTGCAGGTGCTACAGGAGGCGCCTCATATACTGGAGGTGCCATCTGTATAGGCTGTGCCATTACTGGAATTCCATTTTGAATTTTGCCTTCGATATTTGATATTTGAGAAGTAAGTTGAGCTATCTTTTGCTGGATATCTAAATTTGTTTCCTTTAAAAGAGTCTGTTGCTTCTCTAAAATTTGACTATTGTTTGCCTCTAGTTTTTCTTTAATAGAAAACAGCTGATTAATTACCTCATCATTTGAGTTCATTAACGCATCTGTATTCTCTTTACTTCTTGAAATAGTGACCTTAGCCACTGCTTTTTGTGCATTGATGATATCCTCAGCTGGAAGAGAACTATTCTCTTCAATATTTCTCAGGCGCTGATCCATTTCATCAAAGCTTTTCTTTATGACGAGATAAGAAGCCTTCTGTGCATTATAAATTTCCTCATACTTCTTCTCTTCTATATCCTTTGCTTTCAGAGATATATCAAGTATTGCACTAATTAGGAAAAATAGCGCAACAATCATCAACAATATACCCACTGCCATAAACATAAAGTTGCTCTTGAAGTTAATCATGACATACAACTCCATCACAATTAACACAGCAACTGCAATACCAGAAAGTATAACCTGAATCTTATCCTTTGCTATTTCCTTTTGAAGTTTCTTGGTATTCTCGTCCATTTTTCCCCCTAGCCTTCATCCTTTTTGTCAAATAGATGTACCATATCCAACGCAAAAGAAATAGGATACAACTGTACCATAACTGAATCAATTAAATTGCCTATCTGTAAATCAAATGTTATCTTTACAAAATCTATTTCCTGAGATTCAAAAAGCTTTTCGAAAATCTTAACGCTTTCTACATCGATGTTGTCTGTCTTTGGTGGTGAAATATCAACTACTCTGTTTAGTAGCTGAGACATTGAAGATGCTGCACTTCCCATCATCTGGTTCATAGCCTCAGACACAGCACTGAGCTGTAACTCTCCAATCTCTCCGGCGGTATTACTTCCATCACCACCCATCATCAAATCAGCGATAATTTTTACGTCATTTTCCTTAAGAATTAAAACGTTGCTACCGGTTAATCCTTTTACATAATTAATGTGTACCAATACGCACACATTATTATAATCATCTAAAGCCTCACTCTTTCTGATGAGCTCCAGCTTTGGCGTGGTGATATCAACTTTTAAATTATTTAAAAGTGCACTAAGGGATGTAGCTGACGATCCCATACTAATATTCGCAATTTCGCCCAATGTATCCTGCTGTTCTTTAGTCAATGTCATTTCTGCCATACACTCCCATCCTCCTATTTGATATTTTCCCCCTTTATATGTAATCACAGTCAAATATTCTAAATTTATTATACATTATTTGAAATTATTAGACTACTTTCCACACAAAGATATTTTACCCCAACAATGCGAAAAAAATGTGTACAATATGCAAATAAAGGACATATCTAATAGATATGTCCTTGTTTGTAACATAGTATTTAAATAAATATTGCCACTATTGGGATAGTAATTATAGAAAGTAGAGTAGTGATTATGGTTGTTCTACTACATAGACTCTCGTCTCCACCGTATTCTTTTATAAGCATTGTTACAATACTTCCCACAGGCATTGCAAACATTAAAATAAACACTCCATATACTACATTGTTTCCTTCCAGGCCTCTAAAAATGAAGCTTGCTGCTATAGGAACAATCAATAAAGATACAAGTGCAAAGACGTAAACTCTCAATCCCTTGAAAACCTCTCCAAGTGGTAATCTTGCAACAGAAACACCTATTACCATCATTGAAAGTGGAATTGTAGCATTTCCCACATAGTCAAAGAAAGCTAATACTGAGTCATTGAATTTGAAACCTGAAAAATAAATAATTACAGCAAGTACAGAGCAAATTGTTCCGATACTGAATAATCCTGATATTCCGCTCTTCCTCTCCTCCTTTGGAAGGTTTTTCTGAGCAATAACAATTCCAAGTGTATAAAGGATTAAATTATAAGCAAGCATGTAGAATGTTACATATATGATGCAACCCTCACCATATATGCTGGATACTACTGGTATGCCCATAAAACCTACGTTTGAGAATATTGTCATCAGTTGGAACATATTCTTCTGACCACTGTCTTTTCCTAAGGCCATTGCTATAGGATAGCTAATGATGATGTTTAGCACGTAATAAATTGCTACAAACATTAGATTTTCTTTAACCAGTGACATATCAGCTCCACCTGAAGCTGTAGCTGTAAGTGCTCCATTGATTACAAGAGCTGGATTAAAGATATTCACTACTACTTCTGATAACTTTTTATAGCTGTTATCCTCCAGCCAATGCTTTTTATAGCACACATAACCTAAGCCCATCATCGCAAGTAACATTAACATTCTCTGAAAGATAATAAAGATATTCATTTTTTGTCCTTTCCATAAACCCTAAAAAAACAGGAGCCTTACGGCCCCTTAATAAAATCAATGTTCGAGATGGGATTCGAACCCACGACCTTCCGCTTAGGAGGCGGACGCTCTATCCAGCTGAGCTACTCAAACTTATTTTGATTTCGCAACTATTAGATTTTAATCCAGTAGTTGCGAAAAATCAAGGTTCTAAACTAGTACAATAACTTATTCGAAAGCTACAGTACCCTGTAACCAAATTATTCCTTTAAAGCGTCTGCCAATGGCTGGCTCCCCGTATAGATTATTCTTATTGATGCAAACCTCTAAGATTACATCATTACTATCAATCACCATAAGGATAAGCTCTTCCATTGTAAGATGATTGACTACATACTTAATATCTAGGATGTTTCCAAGAATCTCGTACTTATCATTTTCAATACCATATGGCATAAAGAAAGTTGTTACCACACTAAAAATATCTTCTCTGGTAACGCGACGAGATATTTTCTGGTATAAATCTATCTCATCCATTGTGAGACTTTCAAGGGCCTCTTCATTTCCATCACGAGCCTGCTCCACAAGGTTTATACGCTTCTGATTATTCATCTTCTCTTTAATACGACTTTTTTCATTGTCATAAACAGGAAGAAGAATCTTTCCCTCAATTGAAAGAGCTGCAAGTCTGATATCTCTGTTTGCACTCTTACCAGCCATAATATTTCTTCTGAGAAACTCACCCATATTTTGAAGCTGGAATATAAGATTAACACCAAGTCTGATTTCATCGCACATTACGAAGTAATTATCTTTATCAGTCTGCTTAATTACTTCTACATCATTATTGATGGAAATAGACTCACCTAAATAAGTAGGATAATAGTAATCTAAAATGAATTCATCCTGGTCGTCATAAATTCCTCTCAGTACTATTCCCACATTATCCGCAACCATATATCTGAGCTCAACAAACTGATTACCTTCGAAATCTATTGCAGATTCCTGGTAATCAGGTCGTAGAGTTATCTCTTTAATTAATTCTTCTAATTCTGTCTTAGTAATTTTACTAAAACCGATTGCTGGTAAATATTGATGCATCTATTACATTCCACCTAGTGCTTGATCTAATGCCTGCTGTTCTTCATCTGCTAATTGAATTATAGAATTACCATCTATAATCTCCTTAACATAAGTATAACATCCTTCTCTCGAGTGCATAGCATTAATTATGTATCCAGAATTCTTTTCATTTAACATACAAAGTGAGAAGCTGAGCTTTCCACCCATCTCATTAAAAGCATCATACTTTACTAAGCCAAGCTTCTGGAAACATCCCTGCATATTATTGAAAATGGTATCTATGTTTCTCTCGTTACTTGCATTTGCTTCAATAAGCTCATCCACCTGCTCAAGTCTGTAAACAAGTGTATCCTCTAATGACTTTGCGTCATTGCCCTGCATAAAAATCTTGTATCTCTTTTTAAGCTTTGACATCTGAACGATGAATACTATTAAAAGTATCATCATAATAAGGACAAGAGCTGCAAGTCCTATAATAACGTAATCTGAACTAAAACCTAAATATTGCTCTATCATTTTTGCTCCTATCGAACATTCGTTTTATTTTATAGTTTCAAGTAAATCTACAATTCTGTTTAATTCATCCTGACTGTAGTACTCGATTTCAAGCTTTCCAGATTTATTATCCTTAGCATTGATAACAACCTTTGTGCCAAGTACACCCTTAAGCTTCTCCTGAGTATCCTGATATACAGCAACAAGCTGAGGATCTAACCCAGGGTTCTTTGCTTTCTTATCAGATTCCTTATTATTTAAAAGTTTCTTAACCTCGCGCTCAACATCACGAACAGACATCTTCTCGTCGAAAGCTCTCTCAGCAAATTCAAACTGCTGGTCAGGATCTGTGATAGCAAGCATCGCTCTAGCGTGTCCTGTTGTAATCTTCTCATCAATAATCATATCCTGAACACGCTTATCAAGTTTAAGAAGTCTAAGTGAATTGGTGATTGCTGTTCTACTCTTTGAAACTCTTTCTGCTACTTCATCCTGCTTAAGCTTAAACTCATCAATAAGTCTTGCGAATGCCATCGCACACTCAATAGGATTGAGCTGTTCTCTCTGAATATTATCAATAAGAGAAATCTCTACGAACTCCTGCTCAGTAAGATGTTTAATAATAACAGGAACCTTCTTAAGTCCTGCTATTCTAGCTGCTCTCCATCTACGCTCTCCACCGATGATTTCATAATATGTTTCTCTGTCCTGAACAAGTAATGGAGTTAATACTCCATGCTTCTTAATTGAATCTGCTAACTCATTAAGAGCATCCTCATCAAAGTTCTTACGAGGCTGTTGCTTATTTGGTTCAATCTTATTAATATCTACTTCTTCTGGTTTGCCGTGTTCCTCTGGATTAGCAAGAACTACACCTTCGTTCTTGTTTACAATAAGAGAATCTAAACCCTTACCAAGTCCTCCCTTTTTTGCTGCCATACTAGATATCCTTTCTTCCGATTATTTCTTTTGCAAGATTGCGGTAGCTCTCCGCACCTGTAGACTTTGTATCATAAAGATTAATTGGAAGTCCATGAGATGGAGCTTCTGCAAGTCTAACATTTCTTGGAATGATAGTCTGATAAACTGTAGCATTAAGATTATTCTTTACAGTATCTACTACATCAGAAGATAGATTTGTTCTAGCATCATACATTGTAAATACTACTCCATCAATCTTAAGCTTTGAATTAAGTCTCTGCTGAACAAGATCAATTGTATGGATTAACTGACTGATTCCTTCCAGCGCGTAATACTCACACTGAATAGGAACAAGAACTGAATCTGCAGTTGTCATGGCATTGATAGTAAGCATATTAAGTGATGGTGGACAATCAATAATTACATAATCGAAGTCATCCTTAACATAGTCAACTGCATTACGAAGAATGTATTCCTTCTCATTGATACCGAGAAGTTCAATTTCTGCACCAGCTAAATCTACATTAGAAGGAATGACTGTAAGGTTTGGAATATTCTCTACCTTATACATACATTCCTTAATGCTACACTGGTCTAATACTAAATCATAAACAGTATTCTCACACTCATCTTTATCTAAACCAAGTCCACTGGTGGCATTTCCTTGTGGATCAGTATCAATAACAAGAACCTTCTTTCCTGCTTCTGCTAAGCAAGCTGAAAGATTAATACTTGTAGTAGTCTTACCAACACCACCCTTTTGGTTGGCAATAGCAATTACTCTTTTCATATTTTGTCTCCCTCTTTTTTATTTTAATATTCTCTTTAAATAACTTCTTAGAGTATAACATTCTAAACTTTTCAATTCTACCAAGAAAATCTGTACGAAAAGAATTAAAATCTAAATCTAATCACAATATATAGGTATATATTAATATTTATAAAATGTTTCACGTGAAACATTTTCATTAATAAACACCAATATATAGGAGTTGAAATAAAATTCAAACTACTAGATTTTGTAGTTTAAACACTATATATACATAAAATGTTTCACGTGAAACATTCCTATATCTAGGTTATGCAAGATTTATATGGTAGAAATTATTTTATCCAGTTCAATTTGAGCTCTATACGGATCCAATAAAATCATATCTTTTATAGTATTTAGAGCAAATATTAACTCACTATTATCTTGTGAAGTTACTGAATTTTCTACACTATTAGAATTTAATTCATTAGAAATGAACTTAGAACTATTATCAATATTCTTATTAGAAAGTAAGGCATTCAACTCCATCAGTCTTCCATCAAAGAATTTCATCTGCTGGATTTTTGCATCCATTTGAGAATTTAGTTCTACAAGATAAGCCTTAATCTCCTCAGCCTTTTTATTATTCTTTGCATTAATATCTCTAGGAGTAAACTCTTTAAAATATGATTCATTAGATTCTTCTAAAAGAGAAAGAAACTTATTTTCTTCCTTAATCTTAGTCTCTAATAAATCCATATCTTCTTTTAACTGAATCTTCTCAGAAATCAATTCTTCCTGATATTTTTTTAGGAAGTCATTAACCATACGTATATTAATCCCCCTCTATTTTTCACGTGAAACATAAAATTTCGATATTATTTATAGTTATAAAAATCATTAATTGAATTTATACTTATACAGTAAATAGTATATACATAAATTATTTCAACGGTTCCTTACTTGGTGTACCAGCTTTTCTTGGATAAGCCTTAGGTGTATTTTTTTTCTTATTAACAATAATGAATGAACGTTTGATATCAGTATCTGGCAACATAAAATAGGTAGGTTCATTCATACGACCACCTAGTTTCTTTACGGCAGAACCAGAAGCATCAATTTCTTCTTTAATATCACCCGACTTAAAACTAATAAAATATCCGCCTACTTTAACAAGTGGTAAACAGTACTCTGATAAAGTAGCAATATTAGCTACTGCTCTACTAACAACTAAATCAAACTGTTCTCTATATGTTTTATTACGTCCAGCTTCTTCTGCACGAGAATGAATTAAGGTAACATTCTTTAACCCTAATGCATCTACTACTTCCTGTAAAAATTTAATTCTCTTATTCAAAGAATCAATTAAGGTAAACTGTATATCAGGGTAAGCAATAGCCATAGGTATACCAGGAAAACCTGCACCTGTTCCAAGATCACAAACTGAATTTATACCCTCAGGTAAAGCGGTACAGATAGAAAGGCTATCGGCAAAATGTTTAACTAAAACTTCATCAAACTCTGTGATAGCAGTAAGGTTCATCACCTTATTTTTTTCTATAAGTAATTCATAGAATAAATCCAGTTGATTATATTGAGTATCAGATAAACTAAAATTCCATTCATCCAATACTTTTTTTAAATAGGAATAATCTCTATTCATAAAACTCCTCAAAATTGTAATGTTATAAGGGTATATAAATGTACCCTTAAATTATCCCTTATATGTTTCAAGATAAACTAAAAGCACTGAAATATCTGCAGGACTTACTCCAGATATACGTGAAGCCTGTCCAATGTTAGCTGGTCTTAGTTTAGTAAGCTTTTGACGTGCTTCTATACGTAAACTAGAAACATCCTCATAATTTATATTTTGTGGTATAACTTTAGACTCTAGTTTTTTAAACTGCTTTACCTGTTTTTCCTGTCGAGAAAGGTAACCCTCGTACTTAATATAAATATTTACCTCTTCTCTAACCTCATCAGAAAGCACTGGTCTCTCTGGATCAATAGGAGCAAGCTTATCATAATCAAGTTCAGGTCGTCTGATTAAATCTACCAACTTTATTCCATTTGAAAGAGGAATACTTCCGTATGACTCAAGTAATTCTTGAACCTCTTTTCTGGCACCAATATTGATTTCTTTAACTCTGGCAACTTCTTCCTCTATCAAACGTTCCTTTTCAACTACGTGATCATAACGTTCTTTTGATAAAAGTCCTACCTCGTATCCAATTTTAGAGAGGCGTAAGTCTGCATTATCCTGTCTAAGTAAAAGCCTATACTCAGCACGTGAAGTCATCATACGATAAGGCTCTCTTGTTTCCTTAGTAACCAAATCATCAATAAGAACACCTATGTAAGAATTAGATCTATCAAGAATCATTGGCTCCTTACCAAGTAACTTCAATGCTGCATTTATACCTGCTACAATTCCCTGAGCTGCAGCTTCCTCATATCCACTACTTCCATTAAACTGACCAGCAGCAAAAAGACCATCAATATCTTTAAACTCAAGTGAAGACTTCAACTGAGTAGCATTTATACAATCATATTCAATAGCATAAGCATTACGAACAATCTTACAATTTTCTAAACCTGGAACTGTATGATACATCTCATATTGAACATCCTCAGGCATTGAAGAACTCATGCCACCAATATACATTTCGTGAGTGTTGAGACCTTCTGGTTCAACAAAAAGCTGATGACGATTCTTATCAGAAAATCTTACAACTTTATCCTCAATACTTGGACAATATCTAGGTCCAGTTCCTTCAATTACTCCAGAATACATTGGAGATCTATCAAGATTAGCTCTAATAATCTCATGAGTCTTCTCATTAGTGTATGTTAAATAACAAGGAACCTGCTCAATCTGAACATCCTCTCTCTTTGTACTAAATGAAAAAGGTATTACTGGATTGTCACCTAATTGAATTTCCATCTTAGAATAATCAATAGAATTACCATCAATTCTTGCAGGTGTACCAGTTTTAAAGCGGTTCATTTCTACATTATTAGCGAGTAATGAATCGGTAAGGTGGTTAGCAGCCTTTAAACCATTAGGACCAGTATGTTCAATTACATCTCCGTACAAACATCTGGCTCTAAGGTAAGTTCCTGTACAAATAACTACAGCCTTACAATGATAAGTTGCACCGGATAATGTCTTAACACCACAGACTTTTTTATCTTCAATAATTAATTCAGTAACTTCAGCCTGTCTAAGTGTAAGATTTTCTGTTTCCTGCATAGTCTTTCTCATTCTAAGAGAATAAGCAGCTTTATCTGCCTGAGCTCTAAGAGAATGTACAGCAGGACCCTTTGAAGAATTTAACATCTTAGACTGGATAAAAGTATGATCAATATTGATACCCATCTGTCCACCAAGAGCATCAAGCTCACGAACAAGATGTCCCTTTGAACTTCCACCTATGTTAGGATTACATGGCATCAAGGCAACTGAATCCATACTAACTGTAAAACAAATTGTATTAAGACCCATGCGTGCAGAAGCAAGTGCTGCTTCACAACCAGCATGACCAGCACCTATGATAACAACGTCATAGGTTTCTTCAACTCTAGACATAAAAATAATTATCTCCTTAAATTACTTACCCATACAAAATTCTGAGAAAATCTTGTTTGCTAAATCATCTTCTATAGTTTCTCCAGTAATCTCACCTAAGAAATTGTAAGCATCCATCAAATCTATAGAAAAGAAATCTTCAGGCATCATATTATCAATAGAATTAATTACATTTGAAAGACTAGCCTTGGCATTTGATAAACATCCAGCCTGCCTTGCATTAGTAATGTATAATGTACTGTCTGTTTTAACCTGACCACTAAAGAACATATCAGTAATGGTAGACTCAAGAGTTTTTAATCCATCTAGGCTAACAGATGAAAAAGAAATAACAGGTTTATCATATTTTTTACATATATCTTCCTCGCTAATTTGCGATGCGAGGTCAGATTTATTAAGCAAAATGATAACTTTTTTATCTAAAATCTTATCCATAATGAATTCATCGTTCTCATCTATAGGTCTTGATGAATCAATTACAAATAAAATCAAATCAGCATCATCAATAGAATCAAGTGCTTTATCTACACCTATTTTTTCAACTATATCATTAGTCTCTCTGATACCAGCTGTATCAATAATATTAAGAGAAACTCCATTGATAGTAATCTGCTCCTCAAGAGTATCACGAGTCGTACCAGGAATATCTGTAACGATAGCACGCTCTCTCCTACTTAAGGTATTCAAAAGAGAAGATTTTCCTGCATTAGGTTTTCCTAAAATTAATGTATTGATTCCCTCTTTTAAAATATGACCTGAATTAAATGAATCAAGTAAATCATCAACAGATGAAAGCATATTATTAACTTTATCTCTTAACTCTTCCGGATAACCACTTAAGTCGTAATGTTCAGGATCATCTAATGCTGATTCTATATAAGCTGTCTCATATAAAATCTTATCTCTAAGGTCTACGATAATTTTATTCAACGAACCAGAAAGCTGTTTAATAGAATTTTTCATAGCAAGCTCTGAGTTTGAAGAAATTAAATCCATAATAGATTCAGCTTCTGATAAATCGATTCTTCCATTTAAAAATGCTCGCTTTGTAAATTCACCTGGTTCAGCAATTCTAGCACCATTTTTTAATAATAAAGAAAGAACCTTCTTTAAAACTAAAATTCCACCATGACAATCAATCTCAATAGTATCTTCAGTTGTATATGAACGAGGTGCTTTCATAATCATTACAAGAACCTCATCAACTAACTCATCACCATCATATATATGACCATATTGTATAGTGTGACTATCACAATCAGCGATTCTATTTTTTCCACGAAAAATAGAATCCACGACTTTAATGGATTCTTCACCGCTAACTCTGATAATCCCTATACCAGAACTATTCATAGATGTGGCAATAGCACATATAGTATCACTCTGATACATAATTACCTCCAACATAAACAAAGGGCTAGTCTATATTATAAGACTAACCCTAAAAAATCAAAAGATTATTTCTTAAGAGTAATTACAACGTAACGATATGGCTCCTCACCCTCTGAATGAGTAGCAACATTATTATCATTCTGAAGTGCAGAATGGATAATACGTCTCTCATAAGGATTCATAGCTTCAAGAGTAACAGCCTTCTTAGTACGCTTTACCTTGCTAGCCATATTCTTTGCAAGATTCTCTAAAGTCTCTTTTCTACGACGTCTGTAATCTTCAGTATCAATCTTAACTCTTGTGTAATTTTCAGAAGAGCGATTAACTGCTAAGTTTGTAAGATACTGTAATGAATCAAGTGTCTGACCACGCTTTCCAATTAATACGCCCATCTCTGGACCAGCTAAATCAATTGAAAGAGTGTTATCACTCTCATCAAGGTTCATTGTAAGATTAACCTCAAGCTGCATTGCCTCAAAAACTCCATTAAGGAATTCCTTAGCAACCTGCTGTGGATCCTCAGCTACTGAAATAACTACCTTAATAACAGCATCCTTTGAACCAATTCCAAGAAAACCAGAGCTTCCCTCTTCAACAACTTCGTATTTAATCTCACTTGATGTAACACCTAAAGCTACAGTAGCATTTGTGATAGCATCATCTACAGTCTTTCCAGTAAACTCTCTGTATTCCATTATTGATTTCCCCCTTATTTATTATTCATTTCGTTAAATTCTTTAACAAGATTTGCCTTTGCAGCAAGTGAATTGCTGTTAGCTTTTGCTCTAAACTCATCAGCCTTCTTAAGAGCTTCTTCCTCTCCATTTACAAGGTTTGCCTTGTCAGCCATCGAAGAAGATTTTGTGTTCATACGAGCAGCCTCATAAATCTGAGCCTGACGAATACCACGCTTTTCTGCCTTTTCTGCAGCCTTTTCCTTATTTTTCTCAATAATGCTTTCAAGATCAATCTTCTCAAAATGCTTATTAAGGAAAACCATCTGAATACTACGAACAACAGCACCGGCAATCCAGTAAATACCAAGACCTACAGGAACAGTAAATGCAATAAAAAGAGACATGAGTGGCATCATAAGATTCATTGTTTTCATCTGCTGTGCCATCTGTTCTGACTGTCCCTCAGTGGACTGAGGTGTAAGCTTAATATTTAACATCTGTGTTAAATAAGATATAACTGGAACAAGTAAAGCACAGATAATAAGACCAAAATTCTTAGAATCTGCTGTCCAAGCTGTCTTAATAAGATTAAGTGGTGTATCTGAAATATTAAGAACAAATAAATAATTTACTTTATCAAGTGCATTGTGAGTGCTTGTAACAACTGACTCTAAAGCAGGGAAGCTTGAAGAAACTGAATCCCAGCCTGACTGTGAAAGCTTATACAATACGTCAATAACAGAATCAGAAACAACAGTTGAATCTGCAGAAGTAAAATCAGGTGAAAGTGTCTTAATACCTGATGCTTCAAAAATATTCTGCATCTTTCCAGCAAAACCATCAGTTGCAATAATGCCGTTTACAAGCTCTGTAAAAATATTCTTTACAGAAGAAATGTAAGCAGGAACATTATAAAATACTCTATAAAGAGCAAAAAGAATAGGCATCTGAATTACCATATAAATACAGCTACCAGTTGGTGAAATACCATATTTATCATAAAGTGCCTGCGTTTCTTCCTGCTGTGCCTGCATAGAAGACTGGTCTTTTTTACCCTTGTACTTGTCCTGAATAGCCTTCATCTCAGGCTGCATCTTACGTGTAAGAACAGCAAACTTCTGCTGCTTATAAGTAAGAGGAAACATACAAGCATAAATGAAAAATGTAAAAACAATGATAGTAACAGCTATATTCTCAATGCCAACAGAAGCAAGGAGAGTATAAATCTTGTCCATAAACCAGCCTAAGACCTTGGCAATAGGTCCTAAGATGGAACCGTTATACGCGGTTAATAGTAAGTCGCTCAATGTAAAACCTCCAGTTTCTATGGAACTGGATCATAACCACCATGTGAAAAAGGATTACAACGTAAAATTCTCCATGCAGCTAAACAACTCCCTTTTATTGCACCATGTTTTTCAATAGCCTGCAAACCATAATTTGAACAGGTAGGACAATAAGGACATTTGTAACCTTTCATTGGAGATATATATTTTTGATAGAACTTGATTAAAAATATAAGAAGCTTCTTCAACATAATAGAAACCCATATTCCAATTATTTACATGTTACCTTGTGAAGATTTGCAAGATGAAGCAGAGATTTTTGAATCTCATCGAAATTTGCAGAAGCCGAAGCTTCTCTTGCAACGACTACAATGTCCAAACCACTATTGAACATCTCTTCGTTTAGTCTATAACTCTCTCTTATCAGTCTCGTCAAATGATGCCTTACTACTGAATTTCCAACCTTTTTACTTACAGAAATTCCAATTCGATTTCGATCTGTATTATTATGGTAAATATACATCACAAGCTGTCTGTTAGCTTTTGACACACCTCTTCTGTATACAGTTGTGAAGTCCTTGTTCTTTTTTAAAGATTCACTAAATTCCATAACAAAAATTTTCCTTTAAATAGAAAGAAAGACCACATGGTCTGTGGCCTAAGCTGATAATTTCTTTCTTCCTTTTGCACGTCTAGCAGCTAAAACTTTACGTCCACCTGCTGTGCTCATTCTAGATCTAAATCCATGAACTTTGGATCTCTGTCTCTTTTTTGGTTGATATGTCATCTTCATAATATATCCACCTCCTCTTTATGAGAAAACATCATTTGAAATTATATAAGTAAAAGCCCATAAAGTCAATAAAAAAACCGATATTTAAATACTTAAACCATTGTGGATAACCTAAAAGCACAACATATAAATAAAAAAGATTAGAAATAATACTAAATATAGTAGAAAATCTAGAAAAAATTTTTTATTTTTATCTACAAGCTGTGGAAAACTATGTGGATAACAAATGATAAATAAAAAGTTTTCCACAAAATCAGAAAAATATATGAAATTTACAATAAAAAATGGTGGATAACTCAATTTTAGAAAAGTGGATAACTTACAATATCATTTTTAAAGGCCCAAATTCTAAAAATAAGACATTTTATGCTTTAAACAATCCCCTACACCTTTTTAGACTCAATATTGATTATAGGCCATTTTTAGTTTAGAATATAAAATAGTTTAAATTGTGGATAAAAGGGAAAATTTATGGAAGAACTTGTTAAAAAATGGGAAGAAATTCTCGAATACCTAAAAAATGAGTATGCGATATCAGATGTCTCATATAATTCTTGGTTAAAACCTCTTGAATTATTTCAAATCGAAGATAACAAATTATTCATTACATATAATGGCGATCAAAACAATATGACCATCGGTTATATTACTAGAAAATATGCAACTCCTTTAAAAGTAACAATTGAAGAAATTACTGGCCAACAGTATGAAGAAATAATCTTTATTACTCAAGAAAATGCAAATCAAATTCGTCAAGAAAAAAATGAAAGCCACATTACTATAGAAGAAACTCCTTCTTTTGAAGAAAAAAGAATGGGCAATTCTACAATTAATTCTAAGTTTACTTTTGATAATTTTGTAGTTGGTCGAAATAATAGATTTGCACAGACTGCTGCTCTTGCAGTAGCAGAATCACCAGGAGAGTTTTACAATCCTCTCTATATATATGGTGGACCTGGACTTGGTAAGACACATCTTATGCAGGCAATTGGAAACTACATTGAAAAGGAAAATCCAAATACTCACATA
>JAEEGL012286427.1_pt1 | contig 30218 bp, 20 predicted proteins | sample 9134231 | NCBI WGS metagenome assembly JAEEGL01 (sample SAMN16246548, study PRJNA631951) | gut metagenome | biome: gut microbiome; feature: rumen; material: fiber-attached | host: Bos | place: Iran: Karaj | collected 2018-10 | reverse complement strand
TGGGTTTGGTTTTTCTTTTATGAATTCTGAATATATTTCATTTATGTTTTCTATATTTGGATTTGATATATTCTCAATTTTCCAATTACCTATTTCAATTTTTTTAATATTTTCCTTTAATTTTGAAATTGTTTTCTTTCTTGAAATATCTACATCATTAGTTTTAACTAAAATATACAAAAAAGAATAAAATAATAATTTTAAATAAAAGTACATATTTAACATAAAAATAAAATAGAAATTTTTCAATTTAATTTATTTTTTTTTTGAAAAACAAAAATATTAATAAAATAATCAATAATTATCAAACTTAATTAAATTTTAATGAATATTAATTAATAAAATAATAAAGCCAATTTATGAGTTTTTAATATTATTTTATTAAGTATATTTTTATTGTAAAAAAAAAGTATTTTTATTTTTTTTATTTATTTATTTTTATAAAACTTTATTTATATAAATTGAAATATAAATAAATTCTCGGCTCAATTTATAATCTTTTCATAAATCAAAAAAATATTGTTTCCATTATATGAAAACAATTATATTTTAAATTGTTCTTTAATTGTTTTAAAATTAGAAAAATTGTTTTTATTATTATTATTATTCTCAATAATAATATTTTCACTTTTATTAGAAATATGATGTATAATTTTATTTTTATTAGCTTTATTATTTGTTAAATTTTTCATTGTGTCTTCATCTTTTTTTAATTTTAATTCAGGAATATTGTGACTAATACTTCTTTTATGTTTCATTTCAATTTTATCAAAGAAATATAAAGCATCTAAATCACCTAAATTATTCTTATTTAAATTATAAATTTTTTCATTAACACTTCCTTTAGTAAAAACTTTAACATTTAAATTTTCATGTTCATTTGAAGTTATATTATGATTTGTATTTGAATCAGTTTCAAGTGACATTGTTGATATTTTCTTTTTTAAAAATTGAAGTTCTCTATTTTTTTCATTCATAATATTCATTGATTCTACAAGTAATTTATCCATTTTTTCATTTTTATCATTTAAGTTAAAATTTAATTGCTTTAATTCTCTATTTTCAATTGAAAATGCATTTACAACTTCATGATAACCAAAAAGTAATTTTTGAAGTAAATTTATCATATTTGTATTATTTACTTTATGATTATTATTTTGTAACAGTCTTAATAAATCTTCAAATGCATGTTTAATTGTATTATATTTTTGACTTTTAGAATTTGCCTTATTTTCATTTAAATTTTTTTCTAATTTTAATGTTATTTCATTTATTTGTTTTGAGAATTGTTCTCTTGCCAAAGTATTAAATGTATTTTTATTATTATTACTTAAATTAATAGAATTTGATAAACTATTTGTATTTGTATTTACTTTTGTATATTTTGAAGAATAATTATTTTCATTTTGATAATTTGAATTAGGAGTTATGATATTTTCTTTATATAATTTTAATGGTTGTTCCTTAATAGTATTTTGATTAATATTAAACATACTTCCACTATTTAATAAAGTATTTTTAAATTTTTCTTTAATATCTAAATCATGACTGTTATTATAATTGATATTATTTATATCATTTATTGTACTTATTCCTAAGGATTCATTTGTATTATAATCTGTATTTACAGTTAATACTTTTTTTTTATTGAAATAATTTTTACTACTTTGAGAATTATTTAATATTCTTTCTTTTTCTTTATTAATTAAAACTGATTTATTATTCATATCATTATTTTTAATAAAAGAAGAATTATTATTTTTAACATAATTTATATTTCCCATTGTTCGATTAACATTATAATTTGAAGATGCTTGTTTTTTATATTGAATTTGCTTATTAATACTATATGATTGATTTATTTTATTTCCATTTGATAAATATCTTATTCTTTCATTGTTGTTTTTAATTGGAGAAGATATTTTATTATTTTTCAAAAACCTTTCTCTATTGTTTCCTGTTGTTCTACTTCTAGTTACAATTTGAGATTTTGAATTTGAATTTGATAAATTTTTTTTTTTATAATGATCAGAAGATGATTTATTTGAATAGCATGAATTGAGCATCTTTAATTTAGTTATATTTATTTTTTTAATATAAATTTTAAAAAAATCAAAATTAAAAAAATTATATTTTAATATTTATTCATATGATATTTATTTATTTTTAAAAGAATTTTAAAATCTAAAAAAATAAAAAATAATAATTTTTTAATATTTAGAATAATTACCGACTGTTGTAGAATAAATTGTAGAAACATTAGTTTTAGGTTCGTTTTTTTTAAATCCATTCATTTTAATTAAATTATTCATATTTTCATTATTTGAAATCAAATTAACCTTATTACTAATATCATCAATATTCTTTTGTAAAAATTCATTTTTAATTTTTTCTTCAGTTAATTTAATTTTCAAATCTTCTTTATATAAATAGTCTTCATAAGCTTTTTTAGTTATTGCTATCTCATTATTAAATTTATTATCTTCTTCATTTTCATACATATTAAATTTATTTAATAAATCAGAATATCTTTTATATAATTTATTATATCTTTCAATATCTTGTATTTCTCTTTGCATTAATTTTTTTTTTTCATTTTCTTTTTGATTTTCTAAATTGTCAATTCTTTCATTTAAATTTTTAATCAGTACATCTTGTTGTTCTATTTTAAAAGTAGTTTCAGAAATTTCTTTTTGATAATTTAATTTTTCTTCTGCTTTTTTTTGCATTAAGGAAAAAGATGAAGATACAATATTTTCTCTTTCTTTGTTTAATTCATTTAATTTATTTTCATATGATTGAATTTCTTCTAAATAATCACATAATTGCTCTTTTAATTCATTATGATATTTGATTGTGCTTTTTAAATTATCTTTAAATCTTTCTCTTTTTGTTGTGACTTCTATTAAATTATCTTCTTTTTCTTTTTCATCTTTTTCATAATATCTACAATCTCTTATTAATTGAAGTATTAAACGTTCTTTTCTTATTTTTGTATCTAATTGATTTACATTTTCTTTTCCAATTAAATGATTTTTTTTTTTTTGTTTTAAAAGGTCACAAATTTCATTTTTGATATTTAAATTTTCTTCTTTTTCTTGAATTGCTGAATTTTCATTTGAAAATTCTGACATTTTTATTATAAATATTTTTTTATATATTATAAATTAATTTTGTTAAATTTAAATATATATATTTATTTTAAAATGGATAATGAATAAAAAAATAAGTAATTTTTTCAAATAATACTATAAAATAAATAAATATATAATTAAAATATTTGAATTATACATTTAAAAATATAATATATAATTTTCAGTTAATAATTGATTATTATTTCTATGAGTTAAATTTAAATATTTAAATGACTTTTTTTTGTTCATTTATTCATTTTATTTAAAAATTATTTTATTATTTGATATTATAATTTTATCTTATTAATTGAATTTATTTAAAAATTTTTTTCAATTTTTAACATTTTTTAATAATTTTAAATATATTTTTACTTCTATTTTATTAATAATTATTTAAAATAAGATGAATAAATCAATGTTAAATCACATCATAAAAATTATATTTGATGTAAATAATAATTTAAATTAAATACATGATATTAAAAAAATTAAATATTTTTCCCATAATTCATTTTTTAATTATTTTAATATAATTAAAAAAGAATGGACAGACTAAAAATAATATATAAATCATTATATAATAAATACGGAAAAAATACAACACTAAAATACCAAACTTCAATTATAACAAATTTAATTTCATCAAAAAATTGTAGAATGTTAGCATTAGTAAAAGATAGTATGATATATGATTTCATTGATGAATTTTTAAAACGTTATTATAAAAAAAAAGAGAGTAAAATTCAAATTCCAAAATTAGTAAATTATTATAAAAATTATTTAAGATTTTTTTGCAAACCTACTTTTAGAAATTATTCTTTAAATAATATAATTCAACATAATGGAGAAAAATTAGCAGAAATATATTATAATAATAATTATGGTAAAAATTCCAAAAATAATAAAGATAATAATAATAAAAAAGATAATAAAAAAAAAGTTCCAAATCAATTTAAAATTATTTTTAGTGATAGTGTTAGAAATAGTATTAATAGTATTTCTAGTTCAATTTTAAATGAAAATTCAACAAATAAAACAATTCAATTAAATCAAAGTAGTTTTCGTTTATTATATAAAAATAATCATGGAGATGAATTTGAAAATGAATCAATCATTAATTTATTAAATGATTTAAATGGAAAAAAAAATTATTCAATTACAAATCAAAGAAATAGAAAAATATTTGGTAAAAAAATTAAAAATCTAATTCGTTATAATTCACCTGAAACAGATATTAATATTCAAAATAATGATATTAGAAGATTTCATTCTCAAGGAAATGAACAAAGGACTAGAAATTTTTTTAATAAAGAACATATTCAATTAATTGTAGAAAAAAAAAATAAATTAGTAATTGATACTTTACATAAAGAAAAAGATATTAAAAATAAATTCAATATAATAAATAAAAATTATTCATCTGATAAAAATAAAATTCTTAATAATGGAAAATTGAAATTAAAATTAAAATCAAATCCTACTCATTTTAAAAATATTTTATCTACTCAATTATCACCTAAAATTATTTTAACAGAAGTAAATAATATGCATAAAAGAAATCAAGGAAGAAGTTCAGATTTATCAAATAATAACTTTTATCAAACTTATTATTCAAGAACAACTGATAATTATAATTATAATTTGAATAATAATAATATTTTTATAAATAATAATAATAATAATAATTACATTTCATATAATAAAAAAAATAATTTTGATCCTTATAAAACAGGAATTATTAGCTTAAAAAATAAAAATGTAAATAAATTAAATAAACCTTCTTCAAGAAATTTAACTTCTTCTAAAAAATCAAATAATTTTATTACATCATTTAATAATTTTGAATATCAACAACAATTATTAAATAATGGAAAAAATTTAAAAATTAAAGGAAGTTTTAATAGTAGTTCAAGAAATACTATTTCTAATCATGCTTTTTCACATACACAAACTTTTTCTCCTCAAAGTAATAGGTATATTAAAAATTTTAAAAATGATAAAAGTGCCAATAGGGTTTATTTAAAAGTTAGTAAATATGGAAAAATTTAATAAAATTAAATTCATTTTTGTTTAATTTTTAAATTGGTGTAATAAGTCTAAAAAATTTTTACTATATTTATTTCGATTTTTTTAAACAATACATTTTTTATTAAATTTATTAATTATGATTTATTATTACTAATGATTACTAAAAATTAAGATTGTTAATTATAAATTAAAAATAATTATCTATAAATATAAATTTGATCTTTACCAAATATTGAAAGTAAAATTTTAAAAATAAAGGTAATATATGGATTAAATACGGTTTAAAATAAAAAAAGAATTATTAAATCATTTAAATTTTTTTCCAAGATATAAAAATTTTAACTTTTTTTTACTCTTTATTAAACTATTTATAATAAAAAATAATAAAGTTAATAAACAAATAAAAAAAAATATAAAAAAAATGATAGAAGATACAAAACAAAGAAAACAATCAATTAAATTTCCAAAGAAATATGAAGCATCATATTTAATATCAGATAATATAGATAGAATAAATTATATTATGACATTTAAAAATTTTGAACAAATCACAAATCAAACATCTCTCAAAACTGCTTTCTCAAATAAACCAATTTTATCACCTTTATTTTTTACATTTGATGGATATACATCTTTAGATTATTCAAATGGATTTACTTTTACAATAAAAAATTATGAATTACCATTTGATTTAAAAATTTATTTATTATTTAAAATAAATACAATTGATAATACAACTTTATTTACTATCACTTTATTTTTAGAAAATTTAAGATTAATTACAAATAATGACATAAATAAAATTATTAAAGGATGTAAAAATTTATGTGTAGAATATATTCAATTTCTTGAATTATTACTTAAAAAATCAAATCAATTTTTATTTCATTATGATTCTGTTATTATTAATTGTTCAAAAGAAAAGTTATTTGATTATTTTTTTAATTTTGAATTAATCAAACAATTATATAATGCATCAATTCCAAATTTTAAAAAAGAAGAATTAGTAGAAGGAAAAATACTTGAATTTAAAGTTAATAATTCCAAAAAAACAATTTTAATAAAACTAGGAAAATTAAAAATTGATAAATCAAAAAAAAAAAATGAAATTCATATCTTTCCTTTAAATGAAGATGTATCAAGTCAAGAAATAATTTTTACAATAATTTCATTATCAGAAGAAAATACTTTTTTATCAATAACACATAAATTTAATAAAAATGTAAATTTTGAACAAATAAAAAAAATAGAAAAAAAAAAAAAATTTATGTTTAATTTAATTAAATTTTTACTTGAAAAGAAAAAAATAATAAATGAAAATATAGATGATAATGAAGATGAAGAAGAAACAGATGAAAATGAAAGAGAATGTAAAAGTGATTTTGATATAAAAAATGATACGGATAATATAACTGATTATATTTTCGAATTAGCTAAAAATTTATCTGGATAAAAAATTTTTTATAAATAATAAATTTAGAATGAGAAAAATTTTTTTTTAAATAAGGGGTTTAACCTTTCTTTTTTATCAATAAATTTAGATAAATAAAATTGGTAAATTAGAACTATATATATCATTTAATTATTATTTTTTTATATATATATATATAAATAATATTATTAAAGATTTTTTATGAGTATCTGTGAGTATTAGATAATTTAAAATAGTAAATTTGATTTATAATTAATCCTATTTTGATTTATTTTTTTATTATTATTTTTAAAATTTTCTAAAAAAATAAAATAAGAATGATTAATAATAATAATCAATTAAAAAAACAAGAAGACAATGAAATAAATACAGATTCAAAAAGAAAAAAAACTAAAAAACATAAAAGTAATTCAACAATATCAAAAGAATTAAATATTGAAAATAATAATAAGGAAAAAAATAATTTTTTAATGGCAATTAATTCAATAAAATACAATAATTTATATACAACAAAAAATACATCTGAATTTTCAAAAACAACTAATAAGGAGGAACAAATGAAATATATTAATGAATCTATAAAAAGTAATTTTTCAAAAAAAGGAAATTTTAAAAAAAATATTTTAAAACAAAATAGTACTATAATAAATATTCCTTCTGAAATAAAAATGGTTATTCAAATTAATAAAAAGAATATTCAAAATGAAAAAAATAAAAATTTAGAAGATATAATAAACTTAAATTTAAAATATATGAAAGAAAATATAATAAAAACCCCAAATTTACTATTTTCAAAAATAAAAATAGATTCAACAAAAACAAAAAAAGATTATATATTATATCAAGTTGATAATAATAATAATTTATATGAAACACCAAAAGCTCATAATCAAAGTAGTTTATCAATAAAAGATTTTTCAATAATAAAAAAAGGTTTATTTAAATATTATACTCCATTAAGTTCAAATAATAAAAAATCTTTTTTTTTAATAAACCAAAAAGAAGAAGATGATATTTATAAAGATAAATTTTATAATCATTTATCAATGAAATCATTTGTTTTTAGAGAGAAAAATAGAAGTGCACAACATTTTTATTTTTATTCTTCACCTACAATTCATAAGAAAAATAATTTATTTCATATATTTAATGATAAGAAATCAAATAAATTAGATATATCATCAAATTTTCAAAAAGAGAATCATTTAATTTTTGATCACAATTTTTTAAATAATTTATATCAAAAAGAAGTAGAATATCAAAATGAAATAAATAATAATTATATATTAAATTTTAATTATATAAATTCTAAAATTAGAGCACAAGTATTTTGTTTAATTTGTTCAATTTGTGAAAATTTTGGATATAAAAGAGATACATATTATCTAAGTTTATATAATATAGATAGATATTGTTCTAAAATCAATCACGAAATCAATTTATCAAAAGAAAAATTTACTTTAATTGCAATTACTTCACTTGAAATTTCTGCAAAAATTGAAGAAATTAAGATAGTAAAATTAGAAGAATATATTAAATTTATAAATTATTTTAATGAAAAAACAGATGTTAAAAAATTAAACATAAAACAAATTATTTCTTTAGAAAAAAAAATGATGATAGAATTTAAATGGAAAAATAATCCAAATACTTTAAATTTATGGTTAAATTGGCATATTTATCAATGGGATGTTTTTATAGAATCAATAGAAGAAAATTATAATAAATTATATTTTGCATATGGTGATAATATTGTTTTTTTTAATAAAAAAAATAACCAATCATATAATAATTATAGAAAAATTACTCAAATTATTGATTTAATTATTTTAGATTTTAATAGTTTATCTTATGAAAAACAATATTTAGTTATGGGTGCAATTTTTATTGTTTTACAATTCAATTATAGGAAAAATAGAAATAATACTTATTTAACTATTTATGAAGATTTTATTAAAGGAAGTTTTGGTAATGATATTGTAGATGATAATAATTTTAATTCAACGATAAAATATGTTTATAAAATATGTAAAAATTTCATTCAAAATAAATTATTTTCCTATGAATTACCTCTTTTTTATCAAATTGAACATGATGATGATAAAAATTATTCATATGAGGAGTTTATTTCATTCCAGATTTATAATGAAAAATTATTAGATTATTCATACATGACTTTTAATAATGAAAATTTTTAAATTATTAGATATAAAAAATTATAAATAATTTGTTATATTAAATTAATTATAATTCATAATATAAAATATTATTATATAGAAAAAAAATTAATTTAAAAAAAGAATACACTGATATTATTGAAAAAATGAAATAAAAAATAAAATATAAATTTTATAGTAACTTGAAAATAAATATAAAATAATAATTTTCTTTTTTATTATTTTCAATAATTATATATATAATAAAAATAAATAAATTATAAATATATATTTATAAAAATTACATAATTTGAAAAAAATGAAAAAAGATAATGAAGAAAACTTAAAATTATTTGAAGGAATGGGAATCAATCAAAATTTTTCTAATTATTCAGGAGAATTAAATAGAATTTTCAAAGAAAAATCATTTGATAAATTTTACAATGACCTATTATCAAATAGGAAATATAAATCAAATGATAATTTAAATTATTTTAATACTGAAAATAAATTTAAAAAATTTAATTCTTTTATTGAAAAAAGAGATTTTAATAGAACAAAATATCAAAAATTTATAGAAAAATTAAATTTAGAAGAAGAAAGAGAAAAAGAAAAATTAAAACAATACAAAAACCAATTTAAAATTACAAAAAAACCAAATGAATTAACTTTATTTGAAAAACAATTAAAAAGAAGAAAAATAATAGAAGATAGAATAAATTTTAATTATCCAGATATGGGACAATATAATCCTAATTATAAATCAATAAGAAAAAACTTACCAAAAATAGAATTAAGTAGATATGATTTTGATCCAAATAAAAAATATCCAATTACAGGAAGAGATTTATTTCCAATTAAAAAAGATACATTTAATTTATTATCAAATGAAAATGAAGAAAATGAAGATAATAATATTAAAATATCAAAAACATATGATTTTTCAAGAGAGAAAAAATTTAGTGGAAGAAATAGCGTTTTAAAATTTGATTTTTATACTTCAAGAAAACCTTTAGCAGAAGATAAAATTACAAAAAATATAATTGATAATTCTGAAATGCCAAATTCATGTGATCCAAAAAAATTAAAAGGTTTAGTTGTTTTTAATAAAATGTCAACTGATATTGAAAATACTAAATTTATTCCTGATCCAGATAAAATTAAAGATCCAAATCCTCCTATAGGTATGTATAAACCAAAGTTTAATCATTTAAGTAGAAATAGTAGAGATATTTATATTAATAGATTACCTGTTATTAATAAATTAACTAAAGTTAAAAAATTAATGTATAGTTATAATGTCCCTTCTCAATATCAATTAATTGGGGATTTAAATGAAAATAGTTTTAAAAGTGGTCACAAAGAATAATTAATGTTGGTTTTTAAAAAGATTATTATAATTTTTTATTTGAAAAATATGAAATTAAATTAAAGGGTTGTTTAAAATTAATATATTTTATATATTATATATTATTAATTTGTTTTCAATAATTTATGAATTGTTTTTTAAATTTATTATTATCAATAATTAAAAAGTTATTTATAAAAGAATTTATAAATTCAATAATAATTTAAAAAAGAAAGTTATATTTGGAATATTTAATAAAAAAACAATAATTCAATAAGTTCTAATAAATATATAAATTTAATTTCGTTTAAGTTTCCTTTTATTCATTAAATGATCTTTCTCTTATTTTAATATAGAAAAATTAAATATTTAACATATTTTGTTAGTTTAATTACTTAATATATAAATATAAAACAAATATAAAATAACATATCAATTTTTTAAATATTTTCTAATTAAAGTTATAATTCTAATATTTTATTTTTAATATTTATATAATTGAAGATTTATAATTATTTAAATTCATAAAATTTATTTTAAATATTATATTATTTGCTTATCTTTTTGAATTTAAATTTCTATATTGATGGAAATCTAGTTATTTTAAATTTTTTCATTTTATTTTTAAAGAAATAATTTAATTTTAAAGTTTGAATATATTATTAAAAAGTTATATATATAAAAATGGATTTATATAAAAACTATTATATCTATATATAAACCAATACAGAATATTTATTAATTTTTTAAGGTATTTTATAATTTATACAAGAATTTCTATCATATATTAAGTTAACTTATTAAAACTTTTTTTTATTTACTGAAAATAAATAAAAATAATATTTAATCTTCAATACTACTTGAAGACTTATTTAATTCATCATCATCATTATTTTTTTTACTTCTTGATCTTTCTTTTTTTTTTTTTGAATCTTTCATAATTCTAAATAAGATTTTTTTATTATCTCCTTTATTATTTTTTTGTTTTCTATAAATATGGAAAAAATTATTGCCCTTTGTTAAATTATTTACAAGAGATAAGTCAAAAATAAAAGGTAAATTATTCACATATGAACTTAATTGTTCACTTTCTTTTTGATTTAATTTATAATAAATACTTACCTGATTAATAAAATTATTTCCTTTTAAATTTAAAAATTTAATGTACAAATCTTTAATACCTTCTCTACTAAAAAAAAATAATAAAAAGCGACAATTGAAAGATTTAAAAATTATGTTTTCATTTGTATTATTATCATAAAAATTTGACGGTGGAAGAATTGTTCCTCTTATTAAAGATATATAAAAAGGATAATCTTTAGAATTTGAGTTTAAATTAAGTAATTGTTTCTTATATTCTTCTATTAAATATTGACGAAAAGTTCTTATTATTTTTTTATCTAATGTTTCTCTTTTTGCATAATGTGGTTTAAAACTTGATAAAAAAGGTAATTTTTTATATAAAGTTAAATCTGAATTATCATCAATTTCATTATTATTTTTATTATTATTTTTGCTATTTGTTATAATAAAATGGTTAAAAATTCGATTTTGATTTTGAGTTTTAAAATATTCAATATTTATACTGGGATTATCTAAAGGAATTTTTTTTTCATTATTATTTTGTTGATTATTTAGAAAATTTAATAAATTAATTGAAGGTTGTTCTTTCTTTTTTTTTTTTTTTAAATTTTTATTTGCTTTTGTTGGGTCATCAATAATAAAATCATCTTCTTTATCTTTACTATATAAAAATTTATTTATGGCTTTATTAAATTCAAATTGAAAATGTTCATAATATTTTTCTAATATATTTTTATTTTTAAGTTTTTCTGGATTTCTTATTAATTTTTCAAACAATTGATTTTTTTTAAACCAATTATTCGTTTTAACTAATTTAATTATTGGTAAAAATTTTTTATCATAAAATTTAATTACTTCCTCTGTTTTATCAGACTTTATTAAATAGAAAAATTTTAATTTAAAAATTAGATATAAAAAGGATGAATTTAATTGAAAAAAATTATTGCCAAAATGATTTTCTAATAAAGAAATGATTTCATCATAACTATATGAATTATAATGTGATTTCATTTCATTATTAAGTTCGTTTATTATTGAATTAGCATTTTCATTCATTAAAAAATTTGAAATATCATAGTCTTTTAAAGTAAGATTTTGATTAAAAATATTTTGGAATGGCTCTGTTGGATTTATAATATTATTTTCTAAATCAAAATAATTATTATTAATTAATTTATCTTCTTCATTTAAAAATTCCTCAAAATCATTATTCATCTTTATTTTTTTTTATAGATGGTTTAAAAAAGAAAAATTTTATTTTCAAAAATAAAAATGTTCTATTATTAATTAGTTTAATAAAAAAAAATTATTTAACAAAATATATTCATATATTCTATAAAATTAATTTATTTAAAAATATTTTGTTTTATTTTATTTTCTGCAAATCTAATAAAATCACTTCTTAAAATAAAATAATCAATAATTTGAGGATTTTTTTCACATAAAAATTTAAAATCCTCATAATTAACAATTTCATTATCAAAATCTTCATTTTCTTTTTTTTTAATTCTATTTGTTATGTAATTAATTAACTTTTCATAATATTCTTTAATAAATTTTGGATTAAATAAATTTTTTAGATTATAAATAAAACTTTCTCTTAATATTTCATCACTATTATTTTCATTTAAACATTCATTTAATATTTTAGTAAATCCACTTAATATAATAATTAAATAAACTGAAAAAGTTTCATAAAATATTTTATATGTTAAATCATTATTTAAATTATTTTCAAAACAACTTGAATTTTTAATGCATTCAAATAATATTTTACATTTTTCATCAAAAATCATTGTTGATTTTAATATAAAAGGACACATTAATAATTTAAAAAATAATCGATTATTGTAATTATAATAATTAAAAAGAGGAAATAATTTTTCAAGAAAATTTTTTATTATATTTTGCTCTTGAAATTTTGCATCTATAATTCTCCTATTATTATCTTTTGATAGTTTTAAATATTCTTTTGAATTTATATCATTAACTATCTTTAAATAAACATCATTTTCTAATTTTATATTTTTTTGATTTTCTTCTTTAATATATTTAAATAACAAATTATCAATATCCTCTTTTGTTAATGTTTCTAAACTTGATGTTGAAAAAATTGTTCTTAAATAGCTTTCTGATTCTTTAATATTTATATTTTGTTGTTGTCCCATGAATTTGTTTTATTTAAAACGACGTCATTTTAAATTAATTTTAATAATTAATATTTATGTATAGATTAAAACTTATAATTAAATAAAAAAAAGGCAAAAATTTAATTAATAAATACTCAATATTTAATAACATAATTTTAATGAAATAATATATCTTATATTTAAAAAGAAATGACTATTAAAAGTATAAGATTAAATAAATATTTTTAATTTATAAAATTATTACAAATAAATTTTTTTTAAAGTTAATTTAATAAGTTTAAATGTTTCATTAATAATATAATTAATATTTAAAAACCTTCATTAAAAATTCTTAATTTTCAAGATTAATTATAAATTAAAAAACTAAGACCTATTACAATATATAAAATTTCATAAATAAAAAAATTTTATTTACCAAAAGAAAAATAAGCAATAAAAGTTTTTCCAATAAATTTACTATTAATTCCAATATATTTATATTCAGGACTTAATATACATTCTCTTTTTTTTCCTGCATTTTTATGACTATCATCAACAATCATTAATAAAACAGAAATATAAGGATCTTTAATTAAATCTTTAAAATAAATTTCTAAAGAAGAAGCATTTTCTTTTTTTTTTTCAGCTTGATTTTTTAAAAAATTGACATCTTTAATTTCTTCTTTAGTTTCAGGTAAATTAATTAATATATCTTCACTGAAAATTAAAGGACGAACTGGTTTCATTTGTTTTAAACTATTTGCTGCTTCTTTAAAAGCAATTTCTCCTCTTAATAAAGCAACTTTTAATTTTTTTTTAAATACTCTTTTTATTTTTTCTATTTTTTCTCCTTTTGAATTTTTTATTATTTCTTTTTCTTCTTTTATGTATTGAATATTACTTTCTATTTCTTTTGCATAAACTGAAGGACTTTGTCTTATTTTATTTATTAAATCAAAAACGGTTAAATTATAATTTAATTTATCCTTACTTTGATATTCTGATATTTGTTCTAATTCTGTATAATTTTCTTTTTCTTTTTCTATTATTAGTTTTACTTGGTTTTGTATATTATTATTTATACTTGATTCTATATTTTCTATTATTTCATTTAAGTTGTTATTTTCTATTTCATCATCAAAATTATCATTGTCTTCTATTTTTATATTATCGTAATTTTCTTCAAATTCATTTTTATTCATTTCTATTGTCTCTTTTTCTTTATTGTTTTTTTTAATTTCTAATTCATTCTCATAATTTTTATTTTCTGAATTACTTTTTTCTTCTTTTTTATTTTCAAAATTATTATTATTGCTTTTATTATTTTTTTCAATTTTATTTTCTTCATTTTCATTTTCTTGTTTATTATTTTGTTCATTTTTATTATCTTCATTTTTATTATCTTCATTTTTATTATTTTCATTTTTATTTTGTTCATTTTTATTTTCTTCATTTTCATTTTCTAATTTTTTATTTTCTTCATTTTTATTATCTTCATTTTTGTTTTCTTCATTTTTATTTTCTTCATTTTTATTTTCTTCATTTTTGTTTTCTTCATTTTTATTGTTTTCATTTTCTTTTTCTTCATTTTTTTTTTCTTCATTTTCTTTTTCTTCATTTTTATTATCTTCATTTTTAATTTCTTCATTTTTATTTTTTATATTATCATTTCCTAAATTATCTTCAAAATCAGTTAAATTATCTTCAATTTTTTTATTATTTTTTAAAGATAAGCTTTTTTTTATTTTATCATCATCATTTATTTTTCCTTCATTTTCATTACATTTTGTTTCTAATTTTTCAATTTCATTATTTTTATTATCATTAACTCCTTTAGGAGTAATAATTTCTTTATTTAATTCTTTTTCTTTATTTAAATTATTATTATTTCCTTTAGGAGTAACATTTTCATTTTGATTTATATTATTATTTCCTTTTGGAGTAAAAAGATTATTGTTTTGGTTTATATTATTATTATCTCCTTTTGGTGTTGTATTTTCATTATTTAATTTTTGATTATTATTAATTTCATTATTATTACCTCCTTTTGGAGTTATATTATTTTGATTCAATCTTTGTTTATTTAAATTTTTTTGATTTTCATCTTTTATCTTTTGAATGTTTAATGATTTAAGTTTTACTTTATTTTGATTATTTTTAGTTCTTTCTATTTCAAAATGTTCATATTCATAAAAATTTGCATTTCCTATTTCACGAGTTATATCTTTACACTGACATATATTACCCATTTTATATAAAAATTTAAATTTTTAAAAATATATTATTTATTTATTTAGATATTTTTTTTTATATCATAAAAAACTTAATAAATATATTTTTTAAATTTTATAATATAAAAAATTCTTTACTAAATTAATAGTTTTTATTTCTCAAAATCCAATATTATTCAAAATAATTAATTATTTTTTTTGATTTTATATAAATTATTTGAATTAAACAATAATATAATTTTATCTATCCATTTTTGAATCGTAACAAGAAATCCAAAAAATTAGAAAATAAATTTATGATTCAAAATATTGAAATAATCAAACAATATAAAAATTAAATTGTATATATAATAAATTAAAAAGATTAAAGTTTATTTTAAGTTCAAAAGATAAAATAATAAAATTATATAATCAAAATATTTTTGAAATATAAATTCCAAATGAATCATTTAAAAATATTTCAAAATTAAATAATTAATTATTATTAAAGATGATGATATTAAACAAAAAAAATAGAATATAAAAATATTTATTAACTTTAAATCATATATTAAAATTTTAAAGTTAATTAATTTATATGTATTAAAACTAGAATTTTTTAAAAAATTACTCATATATTATATTTTTATATAGAATATGTATTATAGGTTGATTTTATGAACAATTTTATTCATATTATATTTCAAATAAAGAGTATTTTAAAAATATTTAGGATATATGTTTATTTATCCAATTATTAAAAGTTTAAATGATAAGTCCTTTTTTGTTGTAAATAATCATAGAGTAATAATATTTAAATTAATAATTATATTATTACTTAACTTTAATTTAATATTTATTCAATTTTTCTTATGATTCCTTATTAAATTTAAAAAATAATAAAATTTTATATTTATTTAATTATGAATAAAATATTATTTAATTTTTATTTGATTATTTATTATATAGATTATATAGATATTTATATTTTTATAATTTTTATTTTTTTTTTGTATTTGTGTTTAATAAAAATTGTAAAATGCTTAATTATATCATTTTTTCATTATTAAGATTGAAAATATATTTGTTAATAATTAAATATATAATTATTTTAAGAAGAATATTTAAGAATAACCTAACAAAGAATCATAAAAAACAACATTTGTAATTAAATTTTTTTTATTTTAAAAATTTTATATCTCCATATATTTATTAAATTACCTTTTTATTAAACTTCTTTTACATAAATTAAAAATACTTTGCTTAATATATATGTAAATAATGAAAATATATATATATCATTTAACAAATACTTGTAAAAAAATATATATATTATTTGGATTTCATAAAATTACCATAATTATTATAATATATAAATAAAAAAACAATAGAATATTAAAAAACATTATTTGAAAATAGGTTTTTTTTTCTTTATAAATCTTCCATTTAATCTTGGTTTTTCATTAGCAATTTTTGCTCTTCCAGAATATTTAGTAATAATAGGATTTTTAATATGCCTAATAATTGTTTTCATTTTATATTTTAAAATTTTTATTAATCTAATTTTCCAATTATATTTTCCTATATTTTTCTTTTTATAAACATCACTAAAATAATTAATTAATTCCTCAATTTCTTCACTTTTATTTTTTTCTAATTTTTGATTAGAAGTATCTTTACTATTTAGATTTATTGATTTTTTTTTTATTTTTTAATATTGTTTGTAAATTTTTTTCACATTCTAAAAGAGATGAATTTATTGATTTAAATATTTCTTCAATATAAAATGAGAATAAAATAATTTGATGTTTATAATCTGAAAAAATATCTTTTGAAGAAGAATTTATATTCTCCATTAATTTAATAGATTTTGTTTATTATAAAAAGATTTTATTTTGAGTATTTATATTATTCAATTTTAAAAAGATTTTCCTCATTTTAATTTTTTTGTCTTGAAAAATAATATTGATTTTTAATTTGAAATTTGATTTTCTTAAGTATTTTAATGAATTTTAAAAAATTCTTAATTCTTTCTATTTTTATTATTTCAAGGATTAATTAATTAATTATAACTAAATTAAAGTAATTAATTAATTTTATCCAAATATTCAATTATACAAAAACTTGTGGTTATAGGAAAAAATTATTGTGGTTGAATTTTTTATTTCCTCAAAAAAAATTTACAAATAATAATACAAAAAAGATAATTCATTTAACTTTATATTTCCCTTTTTTTTTCTCAAATTAAGATTCTAATATTTAAAAAATAATACTTATTTAAAAAAAATAATAAATGAATTAATTTTATTTCAATTCATTTTATAATTTTTAAAAAATTACAAATTTAATTTTATGACTCCCAATATCATTTTAATTAATCAATTCTAATTCAATATCATTACCCTTTTTAATATTTGTTTTATGTTTAACAAAATATAATCCAAATAAAATAATAAATATACCAATATTAATACAAAGATAAAAACTAGAAGAATTTTTAACTTTTTCTAAATCAATTTTAATTATATTTTCATTTGAATAAAATCCAACTTCTTTATTATCATAATCATAACTAATAATATATTCTTTCATTAAATTAATAGGAATAACCATTATATCTTTATTTAAATCACCATCTTTTAAATCAAATTGAAAAATTGAAATATAAAAACATTTTTTTAAGCAACCAATATCTACTTCATATAATATTTTATTTTTTGGTATTTTTAATCCCCAATTTCCAAAAGAAAAATAAATATCATCTTTTAAATCATTTTTACTATTACAAAGGAAAATATATTTTCCAAATCTCTCAGTAGCATTACATTTCCCTTCATTAATTAAATCTTTAAAGTAATTATCTTTTAATTGATTAAATAAAGAAAAAGGAATATTCATTATATGATGCATATCAAAAGATAATAAAGTTAAAAATGAAAATCTTTTTTCTATTTCAATTATTTTTTCTTTATTTTTTCCTATGAAAAAGCCTTTAATTTCACATTGCCAATTTGGATTTGATATTTTAATATTCCAATCTTTAATTTCTTTAATTATTGAACATTTACCAAATGTTTTAATATTTGATTCTGAGCCAAAATTAATTATATTATTATTAAAATCTATTGAAAAAATTCTTTTTGATATCAATTTTTTTTCATATAATTGATTTATAAATGAATATTTAAATTTATAAAGATTCATTTCAAAACCTAAACCTAATCTATTATAATAATAATTTTTTATTGGATGATTAAACCAAATATATTTTAAATTTAGTTTTTTATTATTAATAGGTATTTCTTTTTCTACTAATTCTATTTGTATATTATTTTCATAATATTCATTTTTTATTTCTTCTTTTTTAATTTTTTTAAAATCCGTTTGATTTGATTCACAAATTGGTAAAATGCGATTGGAAGTAAGAAAAAAATTTTCTCCTAAATTTATAAAATATCCTTCTCTGTCTTCATTTAATTGAATATCAATTCCTGTTCCTGATAATATTGTTTTAATTACCAATAATAATATTATTAATTTCTTCATTTTAAGTTCTGATATATATATTTTTTTTTAATGTTATTAAATATTTTTATGATTACATCATAAAATTAAAATAAAAATTAATATCCTTTATATTATTTATATATCAAAATTATTTTAAAAATATTTCATTTTTTTCTCAATATTTTTTTATTATTTATCAAAATTAAATTTTTGTTTTTAAAATATTATTTTTAGAATATTATTAAAAATTATTTTTTTTAAATTTAAAAAATTCATAAGAAATCAACAAATCTATAAGATAAGATTTTTAAATAACATAAAATTTGAAATTTTATTGTATAATAATTATAAAAATATATAATAAAGACTTATATTAAATTGAATTGATTTAATTATTTAAGAATTAAATTAAAAATGTTTTATATGATTATTAATTTAAAAATATATTTTAATTTATAATTAATTATTAGCCTATTCATTAATTATCTTTGAATCAATTTTATTTATTTCTTTTTGACTTATTTTTATTTTTTCATGTTTAGTAAAATATTTTATGATTTTAATAATTGGAAATTCAAATAATAAAGTTATGATATAAGAAAAAATATATGCAAGTACATAAAGTCCAATTGTTATATATATTAAATTTCTATATGTAAAATTAAATTTAAAATTAAATATTATAAATGAAGAATAAAGAAAAGTTTCAATATAACAAAAAAATACAATTTTAATCTTTTCAAAAGAAAAAATAAATTTTGATTCTAAAAAATAAGATAAAATAGAATGTTCTAAAATAAGTTTCAAAAAAATTAATAATATACAAAAAATAATAGAAAATATTACTTTTTCATAAATATCAATGTTTAAAAGTAAGTTTAATATACTTTGATTTCCTAAATTTTCTTTTTCATTCATTATTTCCCCAAAATTTTTTTTAACAAATAATGGAATATAAGAAATAAAAATTAAAATAAATGATAAAAAAAAGCTTATAATATTTTTTGTTAAAAGTTCCAAATTATTAAATTTATTCATTATATAAATTGTAAAAGAAAAAGGAAGGAATTCTTTTGATATGTAAGTTGATGAAACTACATGATGATAATAAAATATAACATTTCCAACTAAAAATCCTAGGAAAAAGATACTAATAAATAAATGAGTATTTTTTTCATAAAATTTTTGCCCAAAAAAAATATTCATTTCTATATATTTATATTTTTTCATATATTGCTCTTTATTATAAAATAATTGAATTGTAAATAAATTTATTATAAATACAAAAGTAATTATATAATCAAAAATTTTACTTTTTAATTTATAAGAAATGAATACAATAATAGATAAAATAATTATAGAATAAAATTCATTTATCAAAATGAATGTATAAACATAACATTGTTTGTGATAATTATTAAAATTATTTACATCACTTTTAAAAAAAACAAATGGAAAAAATATTTCAAAAGGATTTTTAAAACATTGATATTGTTGTTTTAAATAAACATAATAATTTTTAAGAATATTTGAATCATTATTATAAAAACATAAAACATCAAAATAAAAATAAATAATAAGGAATACTAAAATTTTAGGAATTAAATAAATATAGAATTTTAAAATAGTTACTAAATACGTTTTATGTTTTTTTTCATTTCTTTGAATAAAGGAATATAATTTAAATCCAAATAGAGCACCATCTAAAATAATCCAAGAAATAGAAGAAAAAAAAGATAACTTGACAAAAATAAATAAAAAACTTTGATATATTTCCATATTTATAATATCAGTTTGGAAAAAAATATTTGATGAAGCTAAAAATATATATTTAAAAACAATAAAAAACATAATTATCATTCTAATGAATCCAATTAATTCTATAAAAGACCCATTATAATATTTATTTGAAAAAGATAAAAATAAAGAATTATTTTTTAATAGCTCAAAATAAGATAAATATTTAATTATTTTTGTATTTTTTTTTATATTTATTTCCTGATTTATAATTTCTTTATTAAAAAATATATTTGATTTATAAGTTTTATTAGTATTAGAATAATTTAAATCAAATTGATAGGAATCATCAAAAACATCTAAAATATCTTTTTCATTTGTTTCATTTTGTGAAAAGAAAAAAATCATTTTTAAAAAAGTAAATACAAGAATTATAATTAAATAAAAAGTTATAAAATATGATAAAATATCATATATATTTTGTCTATTAGTATAATAATTTTCTTCTTGATTATCAATTTGATATTTCCTATCAATAAATTTGTTATATTTTAAAAAAGAATTATTTTTTCTACTAATCAAAATTTTAGCTGAAATAGTATTAAACTCAATAATTGTTGAATTAAATTTTACATTATCATTATTAAATAAAAATAAAAATGGCTCTATGCATTGCTTAGTCAAACATAATCCCCAAAAATAAGTATTATTACCAATAAATAATTTTTCTTTTTTATCATCTTTATCACCTATTTTTGCATAATCAATTTGAAATAAATATAAAAAATATATAAAATTATCTATTTCAACACATTTTTGTTCATTCCCTATTTCTCCAATAGATTTACCAGAATAATCTATTAATGAAATAATTGTTTCATAACTTGTTGCTTCAAAACAAGCATTTAAAGTTTCTATTTTAACTCCAAATTCATATATAATTGAAGAAAGTAACATTTTTACTAATGTTTTTGAAATTTTATTATTTGATTTTTGAAAATTTAATTCTTTAATTGAAGTAATTTGAAAAGATAAATTAAATAGAATAATCAATAATAGGAAAAATTTCATTTTAAATATTATTTATTTTATTTTAAAAAAGTAATATTATATTTTTTATAAAAAAAGAAGAAAAATTAAGAAAAATATAATACAAATTAATGTTAAAAAACATTTAATTTGACCTTTATTTTTAGTTTGTAATAATTGTCCTATTTTTTCCATTGCAAAATTCATTTGGTTTTTACTTTGATTTATTCCTTCATCTATTTCTTTAATGAATATATTCTGATCTTTAATCGTTTGGTTTATCATTTTTGAATTTTGTTTAATTCTCTTTACACTATTTTGTATTTCTGTTAATTGCTCATCTTGTTCTCTTATTATTTGTTCATGATCCATTTAAATTTATTTTTAATTATTTGAAATTATTTTATTTATTTAGTTTGATTTTATTTTTTCTCATATTTATTTAAAAATAAATATTTAATATATGAATCTATTTACATTAATAATTTAAGATATTATTTATTATATAAAATATAAATAAATAAAATAGATTTGATTTAATTTTATAAAATAAAGTTATATATCCCAAAGATTATATATTTATAAAAAATTAATATATTAATTATTTATTACTAATAATTATCTTTCAAAATTTATTATGAGATATTATAAGAACTATTTTTCATATATTAAAATCATCTAAATCTTTTTCAACATCAAAATCTTCAATATTGAAATTCGGATTAATAAACATATGATTTGAATTGATTTTATTTTCATATTTTAATTGTTCGTTTGTACTATCAATAATTATTTGTAAATTTCTATTATTTAATTCTATTGTTCCATCAAATAAATTATTTGATGGTTCATCAATAGAATTTTTATATAAGAAATATGGAGTTTTTTTCAATAAAAAATAAAATGTATGAGATATTGTTTCTTTAATACAAACAATACCCATACATATAATAATGAAAAGAATAAAAACTTGAGGACAGGAAAGTTTATTTATTTTCTTTACCATATTTTAATTAAAAAAATAAAAAAACATAAAGTTTTTATAATAAAAAAATTACAAAAAAAAATGAGAAGAAAAAGTATTAAAAACTATAATTCAGTAAGAAGATCAAGTAAAATAGAAATATCAAAAAAAGACCAAATTAAAATTCAAATCCCAAAATTTTCTTTTAAAACAATTCATAAAACAATAATGAATAATTTATTAAAATATAAATCAAATGTAAATGATCTATTTATTGGATTGACAAATAGTATAATAAATAGTAATACCCATTCAAAAAATCATTTAAAATATATTGAAATATTATATAATGTTGATGGAAATGAATTTTTAAAAGATTTTTATCCTATAAAAGAGGCAATTGAAAAAATAGAAAAACAAACAACTTTTTATTATTATATTTTTAAAATTTACCCAAATTATTATTCTTTAGATGAAACATTAACAGAAATAATGATGAATAATTTATTATTAAAACAAAAAATAATAGATAAAAAATTTGAAGCAGATCAAGAAAAAGTATTAGAAATATTGCCAACATATAATATAGAAATTACAAATATAATTTCTTTTTCATCATCTTTGGATGAAAAAAAAATCGAAAATGAAAATTCAACTTTTAATCCAATTTTTCAAAAAAGTAATAAAGAAAATTTAAATGATTCATTAAATTCAATTGAAATATTAATTAATAATATTTCAATATGTGAAAAACAAGATTTAAATGATTCATTAGAATTAAATAGAAAAACAAGTCGAAAATCATCAATAAAAAAAAGTACAAGAAGAAAAACATCAGTTTTAGAAGAAAGAAAAAAAAGTACATTAGATCTTATTGGAGATGATGTTATTATTGAAGAAAATTATCAAGTTACTTCTGGATTTAATAAAGTTCTTATTTTAAGTCCTCTTAAAAAAAATATTTTAAAAAATGATATTTTAAAAAAAAATAAAATTAATGAAGATGATGAAAATAATAAAAATGAATTTAAGAAATTTACTAGAATTAAAGATTTTAGAAAAAAATTAAATAATAATAAAATTAATAATAATACTGAAGAGTTGGTTGAAGCTTACTATAAATATAAAGTTAATGAAACTAGTATTAATAGTACTAATTATTCTAATGTTGCTTTATTAAGTTTACCTGAAATTAAAACTTTAAGTAATCAAACTTCAAATAAAGGATTTTATATAAAAAATAAACTTATTAAAAAAAAAAAAGAGAAAAATAAAGATATTTTATTATCAAAAATTAATAATGAAACTTTTAAATTAATAAGTAATAATATTAATAATAAAAAAGAACGTATTAAAATTTTTAATTTTAAAAACAATAAAATGAATATTATGAAAGATATGAAAAAAAAAACATTTTCAATACCATGTTTATTAATTGAATAAAAATAAAAAGTTTGTTAAATTTAATATTATTTTGCTATTATTAAGTAAGAAAAAAATTAATATTTTTTTCTATTAATAAATAAAAATAAATTATTTTCAATATATCAATTAAATTTATATTATATTTATTATAAAATATGGGTTCAATAATAGAAAAATGTCAAACAAAAAAACAAGCTGGATATTCAATTCTTCAATGGAATACGTTATGTAGTAAATTAGCAACAAAACAATCTTTTCCTAAAGTTGCTGAATCTTTCTTAACTTGGTCATATAGAAAAGAATTAATAAAAAAATTTTTACAAAAAGAAAAACCTGATATTTTAACTATTGAAGAAATTGATAATTATGAAGAATATAAAAAAGAGATTTTAGATGAAATAGATGTTAAATATTCAGGTAATTTTTATGAAAAAACTGATAAAATGATGGGAATTTATTTTGGAGTTAATTCTGAGAAATTTACAATAATTGAAGAAAAAAAAGAAGTTTTTGATGCATTAGATAAAATAGAAAAGAAAGAAGAAAAGAAAGAAGAAAAGAAAGAAGAAAAGAAAGAAGAAAAAAAAGAAGAAAAAAAAGAAGAAAAAAAAGAAGAAAAAAAAGAAGAAAAAAAAGAAGAAAAAAAAGAAGAAAAAAAAGAAGAAGAAGAAGAAGAGGAAGAAGAGGAAGAAGAGGAAGAAAAAATAGAACAAAAAAAACAATCAAATCAAATATTTATAATTGTAAAAATTCAAGATAATTCATCAAAAGAAATTTTTTATTTAATAGTAACTCACTTAAAAGCAAAAAAAGAATTTGAAGACATTAGAAAAATTCAAGTAGACAAGATAATAAATTATATAAAAGAAAATGGATTAGAAAATAAAAATTTAATAGTAACAGGAGATTTTAATGCAGAACCAACATATGAATCAATTATTAATTTTGAAAAATCAGGAATGAAAAGTGTTTTTGATTATAAAACATTAGAATTTACGACTTTTAAAATTAGAGAAGAAGTTGAAAAAAGGATTATTGATTATATTTTTTATAAAGGAAATATTCTTTTTGGTGAAGAATGTAAAAGTGATATCAAAATTGATGAAAATTTAGGTTTACCTAATTTAGAATTTCCTTCTGATCATTTATATTTGAAAGCTAATTTTCAAATTAAATAATAAATAATTTGTTTAGACAGTTATTTATTAATTTATTTAAAAAAGAATAAAACTTTTTTGAACTTTTATTTTTTTCATATTTTTTTTTAAATTATTAATTAATTAATTGAATAACTTCAAGACCTAATTAATAATAATTTTTTTATTTATTTTATAGTTAATTTTAATTTTAGATATGATGTAGAAATTTTTACAAGAAATTAATTTTTTATAATCTATATTATTTTTTTATTCATTATCATAATTCCAAGTCCATATTTATTGAGTTAAATATTTTTAAAATTCCCTTTTAATATTGATTCATATAAATACTTTAAATTTTATTTCAATAAAAAAATATTTATTATATTAAAATATTTAGATAATTTATTTAAAAAAATGAGTCATATTTATTTGAAATAATTTATAAATTTAATTTAGTTTTATTTTTTTTTTAAATATTCCACAATAAAAATTATTTAATTTTTTAATCTTTATTCTTCACAATTCAATCAAAAAAAAAGATTCAAAAAAAGTAGAAAAAATGAAAAGCATAAATGTATAAATAATTAATATATAAAAAGATTTTCTTCAAAAGAATCATTCCAGTAAATAAAAACTTCAATATAATATAATTATATTAAATTATAACTCTTTAAAATAAAAGTTTGTTATATCTCATATAAAATAAATGATTATATCTTCAAAATATAACAAAAGAATAATCCTATAAATGGATAATTAATTTAATCCTTTTTATTGAAAATCAAAAATTGTTTTATTTAAATAAAATATTAAATAATAATTTTAACTTATGATATTATTCTTTATTTCTTATAATTAAAACAAAATTCTAATTAGAAAATGAAAAATCATTCATAAAAGAATATACATTTTTATCCATCAAAATGTCAATTTTTATATTAATTGTAATAATAACTTTTTATATAAATTAAAAAAATATCACAAAGAAATTATTTGCTAAATTAACATTATTTCTGATTCATTTATACAATAATGATGAAAATGTTTGCATTAAATTTGTTTTTTTAGACTTTAAAATTAAATCAAAAGAAAATTTATCAAATTTATTACTTATTATCAAAATTTATCCAAGAAATAAAAAAAAGAAAATAACCACGTTGAAATTAAAGAATGGATTTTAACATACGCTTTTTTTAAAATTATTATTTGTTCAATTTTAAAACATTTGGTTATAGTTTATTAACTTATACTTCATTAAAATTTTAATCAACAAGTATTTTTTAATTTACATTTATTTTCTCAACAAAAGTAAATCAAAAAAGAAAATGGTTACTTTTATTTTATTAAATTATATATAATACATGTATGAAAATTATGATAATCTTTTAAAAGAAAAATATATTAGAAATCTCAGTTATTAATAATATTTTATTCATACATGTTAAATTTGTTACTTTTTTTATCTTTTATGATTAATATTGACAGTTTAAAAAAATTAATATAAATCATTTTTCTAGATATTAATTAATTTGAGCAATTTTACTGATTAAAAATAATATTATAATCTTATTCAAAATATAATAATGATAAAAAAAAATAAATGTTCTAAATAGATTTCCTTTTATTTTGGAATTAAATGAATATATATATTTTCATTTTGTTTAATAAGATAATGGCAAAATAATAGAATTTTTTAAAATTGAAAAAATAATAAATAATTGAATATTCAAAATACAAAATTTTAATAATGATGAAATATATAAAGAATTAGAGAACAACATATATGAATTTTTTAATATTTTAAAAAACGTAAAATGTTATTATTATCAACATTTTTTTTTATTATCAAAAAAAATACAAATTATCAAAGCTTATATTATTTATTAATAAGCAACAAATGAATAATGGTCAATTACCAAATGATTCATTTGGGTTTCTTTTTGAATTTCCAAAAATTATTCTTTCTTTAAACGATATCAGTAATCTTATCACAAATCAATATCAACAAATACAAAATAATTTTGAAATTCTTTTTTCTTTATCAAATAATTATTTAGATAATTCTCAACAGAAGAATAATTCTAAAAAAGTAAATTTCAAAGAAAAAAAAAATTCAGAAGAAATTCAAAAAATTCGTTTTGATTTAATTAATAAGAATAATATAAATAAAGAAAAACCACATTTCAAAGTATTATATAAATCTAAAATCAAAAAAAAAAAATATCAAGTTGATTGCATGACAAAAAAATTAAATCTAAATTTTTTTAAATTCATTAAAGAAAATAAAAAGGAATTAAATATAGAAAAAAATGTATTATACTTTTTAAAAAAACATTTAAAATTAACATCAAAATCAATTTTTGAACAATTAAAAATTATTTGCCCAAATATAAATGAATATTTTGAGAAATTTTTAAAATCAAATGATTTTAAAAAATTAATTGATGATGTTAAAAAAAAAAATGATGAAGAATATTCAAATTTATTTGTTAATCATGTTACAAATTATCAAAAATTATTTATTGAAAATGAAAAAAAAGAAAAAAATGAAAATGGAGTAATTAATTAAAATTTATTGATTATATATCATTAATGATTAATTTTTTTAAAATTAATCTTTTGATTCATATTAATGATTAATTAAATATTATAAATTAAATAGTAATTTTGATTTATTTGAATTACAATTAAAAATATTAAATTTGAATTTAAATTTAATTGTAAATTTTGAATTTATATTATTATTAATTTTTATAAATTGAATAAGTTATTGATGATTTTTTATAATTCAACTTTTTAAAATTATATTTTATTTTGATATTTCAAGTAAAATCATAATTTGAGCAATTATTATATTAAAAAAATTAAATAAAATTTTTTTATTTTATAGTTAATTTTATTTGCCCTTTTTATTATTATTGAATTTATTGAATTTTTTACCTTAATTTTTATTTTATTTGAGGAATAATTCATTGTATAATCAATTATTAATTTACTTTTTAAATTTCAATAATTATTTGTTTATCCATTTTTTACTTTATTAGAAAGTTTTAATATAATATATAAAAATCAAAATTTGTTTTAGAAAATATTAAATAATTAACCTTTTTCCTTTATCAAAAGCAAGACTTTTTTCAAAAATAATTAATTAATATTTTTGTTTTTTTTTAAAAATAATTTCACTAAAAAAATAGAATTAAAATGTAAAATATGCTCTTAAAAAAATCAAATAAAAATCAAATAACAAAATTAAACAAATTAAAAATACAATTAATAATATCAAAAAATATTCTTGAAATTAATAACAAAATAATAAAACATAAATTAACTTAATTAAACATTTATATTTTAAAATTTAATCAACTTTTTTTATTTTTTTTTTTGAAAAAGCATTTGTAATAGTAAATGGACCCCTTTTTTTTTTTAACAAAGGAGTTTCATTAGGTTGTATAATAATAATTTTTGTATTTTCTCCACCAACTTTAAATATATTATCATCATTAACATTATTATTATTTTCAAAAATATCCTCTTTCAAAATATTATTATTATTATCTTCATCATGATATTTATTATTAATTTCAACAAATTCATTTTCATTATAATCAAAATCATCATAATCATTTGTTTTGATTAAATTCTCATTTAATTCTTTTTTATTGATTTTTGGTTTAACTTCTTTTTGAATTATATTAAATTCTAATCTTGCTCCCATAAAATAATCCTTTCCTTCAATTTTAATATTTTTTGGTGTTAATATTGTAAAATTTTTATTTAAATTGTAAATATTTTTATTATTCTTTATTTTATTCTTTAATTCTATGTATTTTTCATCTAAATTTTTATATTTTTCTTCAAGATAACTTTTTGTACTTGTTGCTATATTTTTTCCTTTAATATTATTTTTTTGAAGTTTATCTACCATTCCTCTCTTTTATATAAAAATAAAATAAATAAAGAAAATACTATAATGTAAAAATTAATTAATATTCATTACTTTTTTAAAATTAAAATATGAATCAATCTAAATTTAATATATTCAAAATAAATAATTATATTTTCCTTATTTTTAAAACTTATCTCCCTTTTTAAGTTTTATTTTAAAAAATAAAACAGAATACTATTATAAAAATTCATTTAAACTTTAATATCATAATTGATTTTAAAAATTTAATAAATTAATAAATTTAGATATCTTTGCTTTTATATCAAGTATTATTTCTTTGTTTTATCACTTAAAAGCTATTTTAAGGTAAAATATTCAAATAAATTAAATAAATTTTGATTTCTTTAAATAAAATAATAAAATATGTAATATAAAATATATAATTTTATATTCTATATTCTTTGTTTAAAAGCTAAAAAATCGTAGAGTAAATAATGCTATGATTATAAAGTTTATTTTCTCTTTATAATATAAATAATAAAAAATATTAAATAAAACAAAAATAAAAATAATAAATCAAATATTTAAATTAATCAATATAAAAAAACATATATATAAATTTAAAAGAATTTAAATTTTAAAAATTTAAAATCAATGAATAATATAAGACTTCATCCTCAATATAATTTCTACAATAACAAAGGGAAAAAAAAATCATTACCAATTAGTATAAATTCAAATATGCAACCTTGTCAATTTTTATTCAGTAAACCTACATCAAAAGTAGCAACATCATATATAAACATAGGTCAAAAAATTCATACCAAAAATCATAAAAAAAATAAATCAAACACTTCAAACAATATTTTAAAGAATCAAAATTTTATAAATAATAATAGAAGTCAAATTACTTATAATTCAATAATAAATACAAATCAAAATATAACATTAATTACAAATTATAATAAAAAAAAAAGAGAAAATTCAATTTCAATTAGTAATAGAGAT
>JAEEGL014791375.1_pt1 | contig 30219 bp, 24 predicted proteins | sample 9134231 | NCBI WGS metagenome assembly JAEEGL01 (sample SAMN16246548, study PRJNA631951) | gut metagenome | biome: gut microbiome; feature: rumen; material: fiber-attached | host: Bos | place: Iran: Karaj | collected 2018-10 | reverse complement strand
TTCCCACCTGGCTCTTGTCAGTGTCGCTGGCATACTCGATGGCATCGGCATGTATTTCGCCATCCTCGAGCTGAATGCCTTCGGCAATCTGCTGCATGTCGTGGGGCGAAACGTTCTTATCGAGATAAACGTGATAGACTTTCTTCTTGAGGAACTTGGGATGGGTGAGTTTGCTGGCCAGGTCGCCATCGTTGGTGAGCAGGAGCACACCGGTGGTGTTGCGGTCGAGGCGTCCAACGGGATAGATGCGCTCGGGGCAAGCGTTCTTGACGAGGTCCATCACCGTTTTGCGCTGTTGGGGGTCGTCGCTGGTGGTGACGTAGTCTTTGGGCTTGTTGAGCAGCACATAGACTTTCTTTTCGAGCGTGACGGGCTGGTCGTGGAAGAGGATACTGTCGGTACGGAGCACTTTGGTTCCGAGCTCGGTAACCACCTCGCCGTTCACTTTCACCACACCTGCCTGAATGAAGTCATCGGCTTCGCGACGGCTGCATACGCCGGCATTGGCCAGGAATTTATTGAGGCGCACGGGCTCGTTGGGGTCGAAGTTCTCCTCCTTATACTCGATGCGCTTCTTCATGCTGTATTTGGCATTGGGATCGTAGTCGGGCGTGCGGGGACGAAAACCGCGCTGGGGACCATAGCCACCCTGACGCTGCTGGCCGTAGCCGCCACGCTGCTGACCGTAGCCACCGCGCTGCTGGCCATAACCGCCCTGACGCTGCTGACCGTAGCCGCCCTGGCGCTGCTGGCCGTAACCGCCCTGACGCTGCTGGCCGTAACCGCCCTGACGCTGCTGACCGTAACCGCCGCGCTGCTGGCCATAACCGCCGCGAGGCTGGTAGCCACGAGGCTGATAGCCTTCCTGCCGGGGCTGGCCATAGCCGCCTTCGCCATCTTCTGTATTGTTGTAACGAGGACGATAGCCCTGGTTGGGCCGCTGCTGGTAGCCGCCCTGTCCGCCATTGTTATAGCGGGGACGGTACTGACGCTGCTGGCCTCCCTGCTGAAGACCAGCACCGAATCCCTCGGGACGGAATCCGCCCTCGTCGTTGTTGTTCTGCTGTACTCTGTTTGTGTTGTAAGGTCGCTGAGCATGAATGCGCGGACGCGGCGAGCGCCCTACACTGCGATAGCCTGAATAGCTGTTGTTTTGCTCTGGTGCGCGATAGCCCTCACGGGTACTCTCATTCTCCGTTGACTGCATTTCCTGTTTGTTTTCAAATTCTGAATCCATAGTTTTGTAACTTTTCTTAGTTTTGCCGCACGGCCGGGTTAATAAAAAGGTTGTGTTTAACTCTAATTGTTTGTTGGTTTTCTTCCTTGAATTAATTCTTGATATATACAAATATAATAAGTACGCGCGCGCGAGGCGCAACGTGGCTTTACATGCCTGTGTAATTGGCTGGTGTGATGGCCATCAGCTCGGCCCTGACGCTGTCGCTCACATCAAGCGAGGCGATAAAGTCGTGAATGGTTTGCTGGGTCATTCGCTGGTTGGTACGGGTGAGAGCCTTGAGCGCCTCGTAGGGGTGCGGATAGGCTTCGCGGCGCAGAATGGTCTGTATAGCCTCGGCCACGACGGCCCACGTGTCGTTGAGGTCGGCACGCAACTTTTCCTCGTTGAGAATCAGCTTGCGCAGTCCTTTGAGGGTGCTCTGAATGGCAATGACGGTATGGCCGAAAGGAACACCCACGTTGCGGAGCACAGTGGAGTCGGTGAGGTCGCGTTGCAGGCGACTCACGGGCAGCTTTTGGGCCAGGAACTGCAGCAGCGCATTGGCTATGCCGAGGTTGCCCTCGCTGTTCTCGAAGTCGATGGGGTTTACTTTGTGGGGCATGGCGCTTGAGCCTACTTCACCCGCCTTGATTTTCTGCTTGAAATACTCCATGGATATATACATCCAGAAGTCGCGGTCGAGGTCGAGAATGATGGTGTTGATGCGACGCAAGGCATCGAAAGCAGCTCCCAGCTGGTCGTAGTTGCTGATTTGGGTGGTGAACTGCTCGCGCTGCAAGCCAAGACGCTCAGAAACAAAGCGGTTGCCAAAGTCGCGCCAGTCGTACTGCGGATAGGCCACGTGGTGGGCATTGAAATTGCCGGTAGCTCCGCCAAACTTGGCTGTCATGGGCACCGACTTCAGTTCGTGCAGCTGCTGGGTGAGCCTATACACAAACACCATCACTTCTTTTCCCAACCGTGTGGGCGAGGCGGGCTGGCCATGAGTCTTGGCCAGCATGGGCACGTCGGCCCACTGGTCGGCATAAGTCTGAAGCTGGGCAATGAGTTCTTCAATCTGCGGGACGAGCACATCGGCCAAGGCTTCTTTTACCGAAAGGGGAACCGAAGTATTGTTGATATCCTGCGAGGTAAGCCCAAAGTGGATGAACTCCTTGTAGGCTTCAAAATCGCCCATTTCATCGAGCTTTTCCTTGATAAAGTATTCTACGGCCTTGACATCATGGTTGGTGATTTTCTCTATGTCTTTCACACGCTGGGCATCGGCCTCAGAGAACTGACGATAGATGTCGCGCAGCTCATCGAAGCGCGCAACATCAAATCCCTGCAACTGCGGCAGGGGCAATTCGCAAAGAGCAATGAAATATTCAATCTCTACCCGAACGCGATAGCGGATTAATGCGTATTCCGAAAAATATTCAGCCAGTGGCTCAGTCTTGCTTCTGTAACGCCCATCAACGGGTGAAATCGCAGTTAACATGCCAAAAGTCATAACAATACTCCAATAATTAATTTAGGTGCAAATTTACGAATTAAATTCGATATTGCACAAGATTTTCGTCGAAAAAAAACAGCCTCTTTGCGCATTTCGTATGCATAACACATTTTTTGCCACCAAAAACAAAAAACCTGTCACACTAGCGAAGGTGCAACAGGATTTTTCGGTGTTGTGGGCGTTGACGGATTCGAACCGCCGACCCTCTGCTTGTAAGGCAGATGCTCTAAACCAGCTGAGCTAAACGCCCTTGCTTCGGAAAAGCGGTGCAAAGATACGGCGAAATAATGGAACGGCCAAATTTTTTTGCACATTTTTTCAAGAGAGCCGTAAAAAACTGGAAATTCTTGGCTAAACCAGTGGAAAATGCCCTCAACAAGACTAGAGCAAACATCGCAAAAAAGGGAAATAGCTTCACAATGCTCTCAGATATTATCATAACGCCGTGAGATAGTTTCGCAGCACCGTGAGATAATTTCGCAGCGCCATGAGATGATTTTCTAAAACACGACGATAACAGAAAATTCTCTAGAGAATTTTGCAGTATTCTCGGAAGCGAAAAAACAAATGGCGACAAATAAGCCAGCCGGACAGGGCACGGCTGGCATATTTGTCGCCAAAGGGCTCTGAATGACAGAGAATCAGAGTTTGTAGAGATCGCTGGCAGCCAGAAGGTCTATCTTCTTTTCCTCCAGAATGCGGTCGCAGCTCTCCAGGTCGGTGGGACGGATGATGACAGTGGCCGAATTGCCATTGGCAAACGAGTACATATACTCAATGAACACACCGTTGTCGGAGAGATATTTGAGCACCACGGCCAGCGAGCCCGACGTATTGGGGCAGCTGAAACCTATCACATCGGTAATTTTTACGGCGAAATGGGCCTCTTTGAGCACTTTGTAAGCCTTATCGGGGTCGGAAACGATGCAACGCAGGATGCCAAAGTCCGAATTGTCGGCAATACTCATGGCCGAAAGGTTGATGCCAGCATTGCCCAGCACCTCGGTAACCTCGGTGAGACGGCCCGATTTGTTTTCCAGAAAAATAGATAATTGTTTTGCTAACATAAGCTATAGTTTTAAGGTGAATAGATGCTAGAGTTTACGGTTGTCAATGACACGACGTGCCTTTCCTGTACTGCGCTCAATGCCTCGCGGCTCCACAAGACGCACCTTGAACCCAAGGCCAATGACACTGCGCAGTTCTGCCTCGAGTTTCTTCTGCAATCCCACCATTTGCGCCATTTCATCGGTAAAATAGTCCTCTTTCACCTCTACGCGCAACTCGCTGGTGTCGGTGTTATTGATGCGGTCAACAATAAGCATAAAGTGGGGTTCGAACTCAGGCAGACTGAGGATGACTGCCTCGATTTGCGACGGGAACACATTGACACCGCGGATGATGAGCATATCGTCACAACGTCCCAAAATGCGGTCCATGCGGACAAGCGTGCGGCCGCACTCGCATTTATCATAGTGAAGGGCAGTAAGATCGTGGGTACGATAGCGCAGCAGCGGCATACCTTCCTTGGTAAGGTGGGTGAAACAAAGCTCGCCAAAAGAGCCTTCGGGAAGCGGTTCGCCCGTTTCGGGATTGACTATCTCGGGGTAGAAGTAATCTTCGTTCAGATGGGTACCGTTCTGGCATTCACACTCGAAGCCTACACCAGGTCCTGCAACCTCACTCAACCCGTAGATATCGTAAGCCTTAATACCGAGCGTAGATTCCAGGTTCTGACGCATATTCTCTGTCCAGGGCTCTGCGCCAAAGGCACCAATCTTCAGTTTGAACTCTTCACGCGGCCACTCAGAAGCGTTCATGGCTTCGCCCAGGAATTGGGCATAAGAAGGAGTGCAACAGAGCACCGAGGCGCCGAAATCGTGCATCAGCGTGATTTGTTTCTGTGTGTTGCCCGACGACATGGGAATAACGCTGGCACCAATGTTTGTGGCACCGTCGTGAGCACCCAGTCCGCCAGTGAACAGGCCGTAACCGTAAGATACCTGGAAGATGTCGTCCTTAGTGGCTCCATAGGCCGTGAAGGCGCGCGAAATGCTTTCAGCCCACATAGCCAAATCTTTGCGTGTGTAAAGCACTACAACAGGTTTGCCCGTGGTTCCCGACGATGCGTGAATACGCACAATCTGGCTCATGGGGACAGCAGCTAATCCAAAGGGATAGTTGTCGCGTAGGTCTAGTTTGTCTGTGAATGGTAATTTGACGATATCATCTATATCCTTGATATCGCCAGGTGTCAGGTCCATCTCTTGGAACTTCTTCCGATAAAACGGCGTATTATGATATACATAATCAACCATTTTCCTTAATCGGATACTCTGGATTTCGCGAAGCTGCTCGCGGTCCATACATTCAATACTTTCATTCCAAATCATTTTCTCATTTTTTTGTTTGATTAGACTTAACGATGCAAAATTACAAAAAAGATATGATTATCGTTTACAAAATGAAAGTTTTTTGCGCCAAAAGCTAAAAAAAAGGAAGTCTCCGCAACGGAGACTTCCCAATTATGAATTGTATCAATTTCGTTTGCTATTCAAATAGCATTCGACTCGAAAGATTACTCAGTGATCTGAACAGTAGCACGACGGTTGAACGATACAGGAGACAGAGTCTCTACGCCACCATTGCCCTGAGTAGAAATCTTAGCGCGGTCAACGCCCATCTTAACGAGCTCGTCAGCCACCTGCTCGGCACGGCGCTCAGACAGCCACTGGTTGTGATCGGCAGTACCTGTTGCGCTGTCAGCGTAACCATTAACGAGGAGGTTGTTGTTGTTCTCAATAGCGTACTTGGCCAGAGCGCGAACGTTAACCAAATCCTTCTGAGAAGCAATCTCGGTCTTGTCGAGGTTGAAGAATACAGAAATCGGAGTGGTAACGAATTCCTTCACAGACTCACTCATGGTGTTGTCGGGCTCAGGAATGTTAGCAAGCTGGTTCTTCAGGTCAGCAATCTCGTTGTTGGCATCGCGGAGCTGAGCATTGAGAGCGTCGAGCTGCGACTGGTGCAGGTTCTTGAGAGCCTCCACATCGGGCACCTTGTTCCAACCAACACGACCAACGTTGAAGGTCAGGCCAATCTCGCCAGTGAAGCGACGGTCGTGGTTAGAAGGAGAAGGAGCACCGCCCTTACCATTGAGATCCCAGTATTTCTGGATACCTAAGCGACCCTCGAAATCATCACCACACATGTTGAATCCAAGGTCAATATGGAACAAAACACGCTTAGAAATCTTAAATGTATTCAGGATACCAGCGCTCATTCCAAGCTCATAAGTATTGTACGAGCAGTTGCGGAGAATACCGAGACCAGCATAAGGAACAAAGTTCCAAACACGGTCGGGATTGTAACCACAAAGAAGGTTACTCAGGTTGAACAGAGCCTGCTCTTCCAAATCCCAGAACTTAATCTTGTTGTGATCTTTGTTCTCAGAAACAACACTAAAGCCATTGATACCCGACAACTTTGTACGAAGTCCAATGCCAGGAGTAAACCACTTACCAACAGCAACTGAGAAACCGAGGCCACCACGGAAATTCTTGAAAGGACTCTTAGCATAGCCCTCACCTTTTTCCTCGTTAGAATAGAAAGCATTCCAGTCTGCGCCTACCTGAACGAACCAGTTGTGCCAGAATGAATTTGTTGCTACGCTATACTTCTCAGAAGGTACAGCGTCAGTGTCTTGAGCCATTGCGGCTGTAGACATACCGGCGAAAGCCAATACAATTAATAACTTCTTCATAACTTATTTATAAATTTAACATCAATTATCTTATCTGCGATTAAAATCCATCAAAGAACATAAATCGGCAGCAAAGGTAGTAAAAAAAATCATTACTTTATCATTTTTTTTACAGAAATTTTGCTCCAAGGGCAAAAAAAGTTTGTATTTGGCATAAAAATACCATAAAAAAACTAAAATCAGCCCAAGAGACGTTCTATTTCATTTTGCGCGAGAATAGCCAACGTCGGTTTTCCATCGGGAGTATAATTCACATTCTCACAAGCGAAGAGCTGATTAACGAGATTTTCCATTTCTTCGTTGCCCAAAACCTGTCCGTAAGGGATGGCAGCGCTACGCGCCAAGCTCAAAGCCAGTGAATGATGTATCTCGTTGCTTACCGACGAAGTCTGCTCTGCGGCAGTAGAGACGATATTCTGAATCAACACTACGGCATTCACACCCTCTAAACCGGCAGGAATGGCATTGACGGCATAGCTGCCTTGTCCCAAATCGGCCAGTTGGAAACCTATTTGCTCCATTTCGTCCATCATTTTCTGCAAAATCATCACATCAGAGGGCGAAAGATGAATGACATCGGGGAAGAGCATGCGCTGGGGTGTTCCGTTACGCTCACGCAACTGCGCACGATATTGTTCGTAAAGTACACGCATGTGCGCACGATGCTGATCGATAATCATCAAGCCCGATTTCACAGCCGTCATCACATACATTCCTTTATATTGATAATGTACGGGCGACTTGTCCTCAATAACGCTCTGCTCTTTGTGAAGCGTTTCATCATCAAAAAGATTTTCTTCCTGTGTCTGAGGCAACGAATGCAAACCAGCGTAGAGTTCTTCCCAGCCATCAACAGAAGTTTTCTGCTTGCCTTTTGTGTCCTTAAACGGGTTGTACTGCGGATTGTAATTCACTTTGGGGGCATCCGCAATTGTCTTGTTCGGGTCGAACACGGGAATATCCGGCCGCCCCAACGTATCGAAATCAATACTTGGCACATCGTTGAACTTACCCACAGCCTCTTTGACAGCCGCCGCGAGAATCTGCCAGATGGCTTGCTCATTCTCAAATTTGATTTCGGTCTTTGTGGGATGAATATTCACATCTATGTTTTCGGGAGCCACATCAAAATAAACGAAATATGGCACCTGCTCGCCAACGGGCACCAACCGCTCGAAAGCATGCTGCACGGCCTTATGAAAATAAGGATGCTTCATGTATCGGCCATTGACAAAAAAAAACTGTTGAGTTCCTTTTTTGCGGGCAGACTCAGGTTTTCCCACAAAACCACTGATGCGACACATGATGGTATCGACACCCAAAGGCAGCAAGTCTTGATTGATTTTCTTTCCGAAGACATCCACGATGCGCTGGCGTACACCTGCCGCCTGAAGATTGAACACCTCTACCCCATTGCTGTGCAGAGTAAATGAAATCTGCGGATTCACCAGCACAATACGTTGAAAAGCAGCAATAATATTGTTCAATTCTGTGGCATTCGATTTGAGAAACTTTCTGCGGGCCGGCACATTGAAGAACAAGTTCTCAACAGAGAAATTGCTACCCACCGGACATGAGACAGGCTCCTGTCCTGTGGTGCGTCCACCCGAAATAGAGAGATGTGTGCCAATGTCATCGGTTTCCAAACGTGTCTTCAGCTCTACCTGAGCCACGGCAGCAATCGAAGCCAATGCCTCTCCACGAAAGCCCATGGTGTGAAGTGCAAACAAGTCGTCGGCCTGGCGAATTTTTGAGGTGGCATGACGCTCAAAAGCCAGGCGGGCATCGGTCTCAGACATGCCCTTCCCGTTGTCTATCACCTGAATAGACGTTCTGCCAGCATCGACCACCAGCACATTGATGGTTGTTGCCCCCGCATCGACAGCATTCTCCACCAGCTCCTTGATGACAGAAGCCGGACGCTGAATCACCTCGCCTGCCGCGATTTGATTAGCCACTGAATCGGGTAACAACTGTATTACATCCATGAACAAAAAAAGATTCTAATGGGTATTCCGCGCCTTCACTCCCCTAGTCTTCCCTGCGGGTGGTCACTTTTCCACCACTGATATGCTGCAGAGGAGCCTCGTGCCGCTTGATGTTTTTGATTTCCGTGCCGCCTTTCTTTCCACGCCACACATAGATATCGTCTTTGTTAAGCGGACGGATATAGTCAAACCATGCAAAATTTGGCAACTCCTTCTTCGACGGTGGTATTTGCGTCATCGGATAAGCCGTAGCCTGCGAGCCCACTGCCCAGATTTTCTGCATCTTCCTATGTTCCACATACATTCGCATGGTGTCGGTTTCCAGATAGTTCAAGGCCATCAGTGAGCTGTCTTTCTCATCAACAGGATAATAAACGGTTTGCACATTTCCTATCGCATCGCTACGATACAATTCGCCATCGTGGAAATAAGCAAACATCTCAGTCGATGCGATTTGATTGTAGTGTTCGCCATCGGGCAACAGTTCCACCGAAAGGGCCTGCCCCTTAACATGGCCGCGCTCAATGGTGGAATCCTTCATAAACACCTCTATCTTTTCGCCCAACAGCTGGCGGTTGTCGCTCCACACAATGGGATCCTTGTACATGGTCAGACACGAGTCCTTTGTGTTATACACCATCGAGTCGCAGACCGCTTGTCCGTCCTGCCGGAAAGCACGAACCTTCCAATAGCAATGAATTTTGCGGTAAACCGAATCGGTATTGATGAAGAATGTCTTTATTTTCATGGTGTCAGAATGCACGTAGAACGTGTCTTTCTGCGAATAGTCCACCAATGTAGGATTGTCGGTAGCCAGACCCTCGCCCGTTTTTTCGTCGTACCAGAAGTAGTCGCACGTCATTCTGTTACGGTTGGCGCGGTCGTTATAAATCACGTTTTTGAATCCACGGCTGATGCCCGTTTTTTCGTCGTAGAACAAGCTGTCACCCGTAATGTCCTTATCCTTGTTGACAACCGTTGAGCGCCCGTAGAGCCTTGCTCGATCATTGTTTGTGTCGTAATAACCTTCAGACGAGTGAATGACGCTTTCGTCGGAAGTAATTTCCGAGGGTCCCACAATGTGGGCCATGCCCGTGCGCGTGTCGTAGTGCAGTGTGTCGGTAGTCAGCAGGAACTTCGGGTTTTTCAGGTTTACGTTGTAGTTGAACACAGCCTGCCGCGTTTCAGTGTTATACTCTCCCCAGTCGCTGGTGAGTACATTCTTTTTGTCGATAAGTTTTCCGCCTTCAAAAAAGTTGCCAATGCTGTAGAGCCGGTCATAGTCAAGGCTGTCGGTATAGAGTTTGGAGCCCCGGTGGGTGAGCAGCACATTGCGGCGGGCGTGGGCCATCTGGTCGTCGCCGTCGTAATAAGCATAATCGCTCACCAGCGAAAGTGTGTCGCCCTGGCGCATTTTCACATGTCCAAAAGCCTCAAACGAGTTCGATTCCTCGTAAAAATATGCACTGTCGCAGGTCAGAGTGGCACCGTTGTGACGAAACGAAACGTGCCCGTTTAGCACTTGTGCGCCAGGCTTGTTGCCCCCCATCTGGTCGTAGGTCAGCCTGTCAGCATGCACCAGATAAACACGTTGGTCGGTTGTCTTTTTGCGCGTATGCTTACGGGGACCTTTCGACTGTGCAAGACATAGTCCAAACAGGCACAGAATCACAAGGATAATGATTCTATGCCCGCCGAACAATTGTCGAAGGTATCTTTTTGAAGTGGTCATTTTATCCAGCCTTCGTATTCAAAATCGCAATCCTTATAGCGGTCGTTCATCCGCACATAAGTGGTGCTCAGTTTGTTTTTCACCCACTGTTTCAGGAACTCTTCCTTCCGCTTGTTCACCACGACACTCTTCAGAGTCTGAAAGTCCTCGGTGATGGTGGCACGGTGGCCCTCTACCCTACTTTTCAGCTTCACGATGGCGCAAACCTTCTTTCCGCGCGAGTTCATCATCTCGAAAGCGTCGGAAACCTCGCCTACCTGCATTTTCTCCACGGCACGAGCCACCTCAGAAGGCAGGTCCTGCATGCGGAACTTAGAAGTTCTGGTCTGAGTCTCACGGTTGGTAAAAGCCATCAAGCCATGGTTGTTTCTGGTGTCCTTGTCATCAGACACAAAGGTGGCAGCCTCATCAAAACTGAATTTCGCGGCACGTATATCACGGGCGATGGAGTCGAGGCGGTTGGCAGTCTCTGTCACAGCTTCCTGCGTCACTTTGGGCTTCAGCAGAATGTGGCGGCAATTGATTTTGTCACCGCGCTTTTCAATAAGCTGTATGATGTGAAAGCCAAACTCTGTCTCCACAATTTTAGAAATCTTCTTGGCGTCGGTCAGGTTGAAAGCCACATTAGCAAAGGCTGGGTCGAGCGTGCCTCGTCCCACAAGTCCCAACTCACCACCCTGACTGGCCGACCCAGGGTCTTCAGAGTAGAAACGCGCCAGGGCTGCAAACGATATTTCGCCCTTGGTCACACGGTCGGTATAGCTACGCAGTTCGTCCTTAATGCGGTTGATTTCCTCGGGAGCCACTTTCGGTGCCTTGGTGATAATCTGCACTTCGACCTCGGTGGGAACAAAAGGAATGCTGTCTTCGGGCATGTCCTTGAAGAATTTGCGCACGTCGGCAGGCGTGGCGGTGACATCCTCCACGAGTTTCTCGCGCATTTTCTGAATCATGCGGCGGTCTTTGAAGTCGTCGCGCATGCTTTGCCGCATCTGCAGAATAGTTTGCCCCTTGTATTCCTCCAGTTTCTCACGTCCTCCGGCCATCTGTGTCCACCAGTCAATCTGCATGTCGATATCGTTCGAAATCTCCGTCTCGGTCACCTCGATACTGTCGATGGCAGCCTGATGAAGGAACAGTTTCTGAACAGCTATCTGCTCGGGAATACGGCAGTCAGGATTTCCGTCAAACTTCACGCCCTCGCTCTCGGCTTGCAGGCGCAAGGCCTCGACATCAGATTTCAGGATAGGCTCGTCGCCCACCACCCAGATGACCTCGTCAACGATGCTGTGTTCGGGAGTCTTTGCCAGCAGTTCCTCGGCCTCGGCCTCCTTGCTTTTAGGGCTGTCGGCTTTCTTCGTATCCACACTGTCAGCCACAGGCAACAGCGCCGTACGCCCGGCGGCCTGCATTTGTCCGTGAAGCCCGGCGGCCAACAAGAGCGCCACCAGCACGGTGCAGACTGTTAGTTTTCTTATTTTCATCAACTAGTGCTTGTTTACCGTTTTCAATACTTCTTTGTTCACCGTCACAGCATACTTCCTACGCAGCTCAGCCACCCACTCTTTCTCCAGCTCGTCCTGATAATCGGCGGTGACCAGCGAAAGAACATCGTCGTAGCTCTCGGGACCCTTCTTCAGTTTCTTGCCATAGGTAGCGTCGATGGGATAATCCTTCAGCTGCTTCACCTCAGCATGGGTCTTAAACACTTCGCGGTCGATGAGCGCGTTGTCACCTTTCTTGAAAATACCTTTCTCCACACGGATGCGGATAATGGAGTCGTTGTTGAACGTTTTGCGCAGTTTCTCAGCCCATTGGTCGAAGGGCACACCCTTCACGCAGTTTTTCACAGCCTTCACGTCGGATTTCTGCTTCACGTGGTAGGCAATCCCCTTGAACCGCGGCTCGTCCCAGTTATACTTCTTCTTGTTCCGGTTGAAGTAGTTGGCCAGCCCCGCCTTGTCCTTGGCAGCCTTGTCCCACACTCGCTGGTTGCTGATTTCGTAGAGCAGCAACCCATCGTGGTATTCGCGAATCAGATTTTTCAGTTCGGGGTCTTTAGCCGACAGTTCGTCGGCGCGCTGCTCCATCAGCTGTCGCTCGGTGAGTTTGCCATTGCTCTCTTTTACCATCTGCTGCACTTTGTTCTGTGCAATTTGGTCGCGCAGTCCGCGCTGCTCAATAAACTGCATGATGTCGGCTTTCAGCGAGTCGAACGGTTCCAGCTGCTTGCGATCTTTCATCAGAATGATGTGATAACCTGCTGGCGACAGGAAAGGCTTGCTCATTTGTCCCGGCTGCAGGGTGTAGGCTTCTTTTTCAAATTCCTCAAGCGTCTGCCCAGGTCCTATCCAAGGCAACACACCGCCCTTGGCAGCTGAGCCAGGATCCTGTGACACTTTCTTGGCCATCTCGGCAAAGTCAGCACCGCCACGCAGGGCGTTGTAGATGGAATCGATGCGCACGCGCGCTTTTTCCTGCTCGGCAGCTGGGGCTTTCTGCGCCAGTCGCAGCAGAATGTGTGCGGGCATGATGAGTCCCTGCGGACCGATGTGCTCTTTTGTCTCGTTATAAATTCGCATAGCCTCGGCCGTCAGGTCGGCATCTTCTACAAACGACGGGCGCACCTGCTGGTCGCGATAGGTGGCAAACTCGTTCTTAAACGAAGTGAGCGTATCGAGCCGTGCGTCGAGTGCGGCAGTCACTTTCAGCTTATAGTTGACAAACAATTCCACATATTCATCGACCGTTTTCTTGTCTATCACGCCCTCCGAGTTGTTCTTGTTGTACGAATACTCAAACTCCGAGCGGTTCACGGGCTGCCCGTTCACCGTCATAATCACGGGGTCGTCGCTCTGTGCGTAGGCCGATGTGCCGACCAGCAGCAGAGCTGCCAATATTGTTTTCAATTTCATCTTTAAGGACAATTTTTGTCTATCTATATATATTATTTAGGTACGCGCGAAACAACTCGCACGTTTTCCTGTTTCTTTTCCGTCGAGCTTACTCGGGGCGTGAGTAGTTGGGAGCCTCGCTGGTGATGGCGATATCGTGCGGATGACTCTCCATGACGCCTGCGTTGGTGATGCGTGTGAATTTGGCATCGTGCAGTGTCTCAATGCTCGATGCGCCGCAATAGCCCATGCCCGAGCGCAGACCGCCCACCATCTGGTAGATAACCTCCTGCACAGTGCCTTTGTAGGGCACACGGCCGGCAATGCCTTCGGGCACCAGTTTCTTCACCTCCTTGGTGTCGCTCTGGAAATAGCGGTCTTTCGAACCGTTCTCCATGGCTTCGAGCGAGCCCATGCCGCGATAGCTCTTGAATTTGCGCCCATTGAAAATAATGGTGTCGCCCGGACTCTCCTCCGTACCGGCAACCATCGAGCCCACCATCACGCTACTGCCGCCAGCAGCCAGAGCCTTCACAATGTCGCCCGAATAGCGCAATCCGCCATCGGCAATCAGCGGCACACCGGTACCACGAAGCGCACTAAACACGTCGTAAACTGCACTCAGCTGGGGCACGCCCACGCCGGCCACCACACGTGTGGTGCAGATAGAGCCAGGGCCAATGCCCACTTTCACAGCGTCGGCACCATTCTCCATCAGCATGCGGGCAGCATCGCCTGTGGCCACGTTGCCCACCACGATGTCGATGCCTGAGAAAGCTTGCTTTGCCTCGCGCAGTTTTTCAATCACACCTTTCGAGTGGCCATGGGCTGTGTCGATGACAATAGCATCAACGCCCGCATCAACCAGCGCTTGCATGCGGTCGAGCGTGTCGGAAGTGACGCCTACGCCAGCAGCCACGCGCAGGCGGCCTTTCTCGTCTTTGCAGGCCATGGGTTTGTCCTTGGCCTTGGTGATGTCCTTATAGGTAATCAATCCCACAAGGCGGTAATCCTTATCCACCACCGGCAGTTTCTCAATCTTATGCTCCTGCAGTATTTTGGCAGCGGCGGCAAGGTCGGTCTGCTGATGAGTAGTCACCAGATTCTGGCTCGTCATCACATCGTCAATTTTGCACTCCAGCCGGCGCTCAAAGCGCAGGTCGCGATTCGTAACGATGCCCACCAGGTGGTTCTCGTCATCTACCACGGGAATACCGCCGATGTGATACTCAGCCATCATGGCCAGCGCGTCGGCCACGGTCTTGCCACGGCGAATGGTCACGGGGTCGTAAATCATGCCGTTCTCAGCACGCTTCACAATGGCCACCTCGCGGGCCTGTGCCTCGATGGGCATATTCTTGTGAATCACGCCAATGCCACCTTCGCGGGCAATGGCAATGGCCATAGCCGACTCCGTCACCGTGTCCATAGCAGCGGTCACGAACGGTATGTTCAGCTCAATGTTCCGCGAGAAGCGGGTTTTCAACTCTACCGTTTTGGGCAGTACCTCTGAATAAGCGGGAATCAACAGGACGTCGTCGAATGTCAGGCCGTCCATCACAATTTTGTCTGCAACAAATGATGCCATATTACTTCATGAAAATTTATTGCGTGCAAAAATACACATTTTTTCCGACATAACGGTCATCACTGCTCTTTTTTCGCACCTTATTAATACGATTTAACCATGCGACAAAACCCACCGCCAAATAAGAAAACCACCAAACGCATTCCGCTCCGTACCATCGGGTGCGGAGCGGAATGCGTTTATACAACAGTATTTTTCTCTGTTCAGAGATTGCTTCTCGTCATCAGTTGGCCATCTCTGAGAGGAACTTGATGCGCACGAGCCGCACCTCGTCCTCGGTGTAGTCGTCGCCCAGTTCCTCCATGGCGGTTTCCAGATCGTCGGTGTCACTCTCCATGAAGTACGAGTAGATGTCGTCAATGTGTTCCTCGTCCATCACCTCGTCGAGGAAGTAGTCAATGTTGAGTTTCGTGCCACTATAGACAATGGCCTCCACCTCGTCGAGCAGTTCTTCGAACTCCTTGCCCTCGGCATTGGCAATGTCGTCGAGTGCTATTTGACGGTCGATGTTCTGAATGATTTTCACCTTCAGCATCGACTTTTTGGCCACGGTACGCACACGCAGGTCCTCGGGACGCTCAATTTCGTTCTCTTCGCAGTGGCGCTTGATGAGTTCCACAAACTCTTTGCCGTAGCGTTTGGCCTTGCCCGCGCCCACGCCCTGAATGTTTTGCAGCTCTTCGAGCGTAACGGGATAAACAGTGGCCATCTGTTCGAGCGAAGCGTCCTGAAACACCACGTAAGGCGGCACCTGCTGTTTGCGCGCCACCTTTTTGCGCAAATCTTTCAGCATCGAGTGCAACGGCAGGTCGAGCGCACTGCCCATGGCATCGTTGCCAATGTCGTAGTCTTCCTCGTTGAACTCCGTGTCTTCAACAATCATAAAGCTCTCGGGCTTCTTGATAAACTTTTTGCCGGCGGCGGTAAGTTTCAGAAGACCGTAGTTCTCAACGTCTTTCTTCAGATAACCAGCAATAATGGCCTGTCGGATGACGGGATTCCAGAGTTTGTTGTCCTCGTCCTCGCCCGAGCCGAACTCCTCCAGCAGATTGTGCTTGTGGGCCAGGATCTCGTTGGTTTCGCGCCCGGTTACGAAGTCGATGACATAGTCCGAACGGAAATTCTCCTTGATGGCCATCACCGAGCGGAGCACTATTTCGAGTGCGTTTTGCGCCTCTATCTTCCGCTTGGGGTGCTTACAGTTGTCGCAGTTGCCGCAGTTGTCGCGGTCGTACTCCTCGCCAAAGTAGTGGAGCAGCATTTTGCGGCGGCACACCGACGACTCGGCGTAGGCAGCCGTTTCTTGCAGCAGCTGCCGCCCGATGTCCTGCTCGGCCACGGGCTTGCCTTCCATAAATTTCTCCAGTTTCTGCAAGTCTTTGTACGAATAGAAGGTGATGCACTTTCCCTCACCACCGTCGCGGCCGGCGCGTCCCGTTTCCTGATAGTAGCCCTCAAGGCTCTTGGGTATGTCGTAGTGGATGACAAATCGCACGTCGGGCTTGTCGATGCCCATGCCGAAGGCAATGGTTGCCACAATGACGTCGATGCGCTCCATGAGGAAGTCGTCCTGTGTCTGCGAGCGTGTCACCGAGTCGAGTCCGGCATGATAGGGCGCAGCCTTGATGTCGTTGGCCCGCAGCACGGCAGCCAGTTCTTCCACCTTCTTGCGCGAAAGACAGTAAATGATGCCGCTCTTCCCCGCATTCTGCATGATGAACTTGATGATTTGCTTGTCGATGTCCTTGGTTTTCTGGCGCACCTCATAGTAGAGGTTGGGACGGTTGAACGAGCTCTTGAACTCCGACGCGCCCACAATGGCCAGGTTCTTCATAATGTCGGTGCGCACCTTGTCGGTGGCCGTAGCGGTGAGGGCAATGACCGGCGCTTTGCCTATCTCGTTGATAATGGGACGTATGCGGCGGTATTCAGGGCGGAAATCGTGTCCCCACTCCGAAATGCAGTGCGCCTCGTCAACAGCGTAAAACGATATCTTCACCGTCTTGAGGAAATCCACGTTCTCCTCCTTGTTGAGCGATTCGGGTGCCACGTAGAGCAACTTCGTCTTACCGGCCACAATGTCGCTGCGCACCTGGTCGATGGCCGCTTTGTTGAGCGACGAGTTGAGGTAGTGTGCCACGCCGTTTTCCTCGCTCATGCCGTTGATGACGTCCACCTGGTTTTTCATCAGCGCTATGAGCGGCGATATAACGATGGCTGTGCCTTCCATAATGAGCGATGGCAACTGATAGCAGAGCGATTTTCCGCCGCCCGTAGGCATCAGCACAAATGTGTCTTTCCCGTCGAGGACATTCCGGATGATGGCTTCCTGGTCGCCCTTGAACGTGTCGAAACCAAAATACTGTTTCAGTAGTTTAGTAAGATTAACTTCCTTTCCCATGGTAGATTTTTGTGCAACGTCTGTCTGTTGGTCTGTTACGTGTGTCTGTAAGTATTTAATTAGTGGATAGCCGTCCCTTCCGCATGCGTTGTGCGTCAGGCGCTTTCAAGTCGGCTCATGCCAGCCTTGTCCATTTGGCTGCGGGCATAGTCGAGCGTCACTTCAAAATGTTTCACCTTTTTCGAGGGAATCTCGAACATGGCATCCATCATCACCGTCTCCACAATGGAGCGCAACCCACGCGCGCCCAGTTTGTATTCCACCGCCTTGTCAACGATGAAGTCGAGCACCTCCGTGTCGAAGGTCAGTTCGATGCCGTCCATGGCGAAGAGTTTTACATACTGTTTGATGATGGAGTTTTTCGGCTCTGTGAGAATGTTGCGCAGGGCTGTCCGGTCGAGCGGGTTCAGATGGGTGAGCACGGGCAGACGGCCTATGATTTCGGGAATCAGCCCAAACGACTTAAGGTCCTGCGGCAGGATGTACTTCATCAGGTCGCTCTTGTCTATGCTGCGCACGTTCTGCACCGAGTTGTAGCCCACCACGTGGGTGTTGAGCCGCTGCGCTATTTTGCGTTCAATGCCGTCGAACGCACCACCACATATAAAGAGTATGTTTTTGGTGTCCAGATGGATGTATTCCTGGTCGGGATGCTTGCGCCCGCCCTGCGGCGGAACATTCACCACCGAGCCCTCAAGCAGTTTGAGCAGTCCCTGCTGCACACCCTCGCCGCTCACGTCGCGCGTGATGCTGGGATTGTCGCTCTTGCGGGCAATTTTGTCTATTTCGTCAATAAACACAATGCCTCTTTCGGCGGCAGCCTGGTCGAAATTGGCCACCTGCAACAACCGGCTGAGAATGCTTTCCACGTCTTCGCCCACATATCCGGCCTCCGTAAACACGGTGGCATCAACAATGGTAAAGGGCACATCGAGCAATCGGGCGATGGTGCGGGCCAGCAGCGTTTTGCCCGTGCCCGTACTGCCCACCATGATGATGTTGCTCTTCTCTATCTCCACGACGTTGTCGTCCGACGGCTGCTGCAGCCGCTTGTAGTGGTTATACACCGACACGGCCAGATAGCGTTTGGCCTCGTCCTGCCCGATGACGTACTGGTCGAGGTAGTCCTTAATTTCGCGGGGCTTGGGCACCTTCTTCAGTTTGAACTTTCCTTTGCCGCGGTTGGCGCCCTCGGCATTCATCAGACCCGTAGATTGCACAATCTGGTAGGCCTGCATGGCACAGTCCTCGCAAATGTATCCGTTAATGCCCGTGATGAGCAACTTCACTTCCTTGTCGCTTCTTCCGCAGAAGCTGCAAACTTTCTTCATTTCTTCCGTTTCAATACCTCGTCAATCATTCCGTACTCCTTAGCCTCTTCGGCATTCATCCAGTAGTTGCGGTCGCTGTCGGCCCACACCTTTTCGAAGGGCGTATGCGAGTGGTTGGAGATGATGGTGTAAAGTTCTTTCTTGAATTTCTGTATTTCGCGCGCCTCAATCTCAATGTCGCTGGCCTGTCCCTGCACGCCGCCCAGAGGCTGGTGAATCATTACGCGGCTGTGAGTGAGTGCCGAGCGTTTGCCTTCCTGTCCGCTCACCAGCAGCACTGCGGCCATCGAAGCCGCCATGCCAGTGCAGATAGTGGCAACATCGCTCGAGATGAACTGCATGGTGTCGTAGATGCCAAGACCTGCGGTAACACTGCCGCCAGGCGAGTTGATATAGATGGAGATGTCTTTCCCCGGGTCGGCAGAGTCGAGATACAGCAGCTGCGCCTGCAGTGTGTTGGCGGTGTAGTCGTCAATCTCTGTTCCGAGGAAAATGATTCGGTCCATCATCAGCCTGGAGAACACGTCCATTTGCGTCACGTTGAGCTGGCGTTCCTCCAGAATGTAGGGATTCAAATACTGAGCCTGTGCTCTCATCACGTCGTCGAGTGCCAGACCGTCCATGCCCAGATGCCGGGTAGCATATTTTCTGAAATCGTTCTTCATTTTTGCTGGTTTATTCTTATTATTTACATAAAAAGAGAGGCTATCGGCCTTCTTGTTGGTTATCCATATACAAAGATAATACAAAAAAGTCGATAACCTCTTATAAAAGAAGTTTTTTTTTCGTAAAAAATGCGATTATGCACCCATAAGCTTGTTAAACTCGTCCAAAGAAACGGTTTTTTCGTTCAATTTCACCACATTTTTGAGTGCGGTGATGAGTTTCAGGTCGATGCTGCGGTCGATGAATCCCTGCACCGAGTCTTCTTTCTTCATCATTTCCTTGGCGTAGTTCTCAATATACTCCTCGGGCACGTCGTTCATGCCATACTGGGCAAACTGTGCGCGGGCGGCACCCTTAGCGGCCTCCATGATGTCGGCCTGCTCCACCTTGATGCCGTTGGCCTCTACGAGCTGCTCCTTGATGAGGTGCCAGTTCAGCTCCTTGATGCTCTGCTCAAAGTTGTCCTCCACAAACTTGTCGCCCTTGTCCTTGTTCTGATTCTTCATGAACCGCTTGAGCAGTTCCTCGGGATAGGTGAGCTTGCCCACCTTCTCTTCCATGTACTTGCGCACATCCTGCAGGAATTTGTAGTCTGAGTCGATGGCCAGCTGGCGTTTCAGTCCCTCGGCTATCTTCTGGCGGAACTCTTCCTCAGTATTCACCGAACCGTCGGCAAACACCTGGTCGAACAGTTGTTTGTTCACCTCGGCCTTCACGAAGCGCGAAATCTCGGTGACGTAGTAGCTGAAGTCGCCCTCGTGCTCGCCCACTTCCTCGCGCTTGATTTTCAGCATCGAGCTCACCTCGGCATCGTTGTCGGGGTAAGCCTTGCGCGGGTTAAACGTGATGGTATCGCCCACCTTGGCGGCAGCGAACAGCTGTTTCTGCTCATCCACCTTGATATAGTCGGGCATCATCATGGCGTGCTCCACCACGATGCCGCCTTCCTTGGCGTTGCCGTCGGCATCCAGCTCGCGCAGGTCACCATAAATCATGTCGCGCTGAGTGGCATCGTAGCTGTCCACCTTGTCGTAGTGGCCGCCGCGCGAAGCGAACATGTCAATCTGGTTGTCAATCAGCTTGTCGTCGGCCTCAATGTTGAAATAATCTATCTTGTCCTTGGCGGTCAGCTCGGCAGTGAACTCCGGAGCCACGGCAACATCGAACTTGAACACATAGGGAGCCTCTTTCTCTATATCCACAGCAGCCTGCTGATCGGACGGCAGCGGCTCGCCCAGCATTTTTATCTTGTTCTCGTTGACATAGTTGTAAATCTGCTCACCAAGTTTCTTGTTGATGACATCTACTTTCACGCTGGTTCCAAACTGTCGCTTAATGAGGCCCATGGGCACCTGTCCAGGACGGAATCCGGGCACGTTGGCCTTGCGGCGATAGTCTTTCAGGGTCTTCTCTACTTCATTCTTGTAGTCTTCCTCTTCTACGGTGAGCGTTATCAGGCCGTTCACCTTGTCGGGGTTCTCAAATACGATTTTCATCTTCTTACTGAATCTTCTTTTTTATACGTTGTTTTTGTTGTTTCTGTCTGTTTGCAGCCTGACGGCCCGGCCTTCCACCCTATACGGGCACGGCACTGAAGCCCCATTTCTGCAAATGAGGGTGCAAAATTACAAATAATTTTCCGAAAAACCTTGCAATATCCTAAATTTAACGCGATTTACGCTCCTTTAAGGCCGAAAAAGAGAACATGGCACAGCAAGAGGCCCCGACAGCACCCTGCAGCAGCCCTTGTTACTTCAGGTTTTTGACAAACGACCATGCACTTTCGCACGACTTCACCTTGATGAGCGTCTCGTCGCCTACGATGTATTCCGACACACCCTGACGCGGTGCGCCGTGGTGCCAGTCGTAGGTGTACCCCATCTGCGTCCAGGGCAGCGGACTGTCGTCCTCGTAGGCGGCCGCCACACTGTAGCGATACCACTCGCGGAAGTTGGTCTCGCCTATCTTATAGTTCTCGTCGGCATAGTCGGGAAACTCCAGTCCCACCGACGTGGTGGTGATGTCGGGGTCGTGAGCCGGGCGGAACATTCCAGCCGGATCGGCATAGAAGCTCACCATGATGTCGTAGTCGCAGTCGGGACTCAGACCGTACATCTGCAGCAGTCGCATGTGCGCCCCAATGCTGTCGAGCCCCTCGAAGGCAGCACTGCGGTTGGCCCAGTCGGCGGGCAACGACACCCACGTTCCCATCTCGCGGTCAATGCGATACACATCGTCGCGCCCGAAAAATTTCTTCATGCGGCTCGAATCTACCAGCGTCACCACGAGCACCATGTCGCGCCCGTCAATGGTTTTCCACTCCTGGCCGGGAGTGCCTTTCTTCACGGGCATCAGCTGATGAGATATTTTCGACGAGTCGAGTTTTTGGGCGTCGGCAATGGCTGCCGAAAGGTCGGCCTGCAATGCCGAATCGTTTTCATACCACGCCTGTTCCTGCCCGCCAGCCTCACGTTGGCCGCCTTTCGACAGCCACCACCAGCCACCGGCCAGCAGCAACAGCAGCACAACAAGTGCAATCAGTTTTTTGTTCATATCCTTGATGATTTTGGTTATCGGTTACTTGGCTTCCTCGCTCTTAATGAGCTCCAGGTTAGTCTGTTCAATGGGACTGAGCTTGATGGCGGCATTGTTGTTGCCCGGCTTGTACCACGGCTGGCTGCCAAAGTACTGCTGCAAATCCTTCGACTGGAAGCGATAGCCATGGAAAGCAAGAATTTTGTTGCGCAACAGTCGCAGTTCGGCCTTGGAACCGACATAGCCCAGCAATGCCTCATTGAGCAGGGTGTTGTTGACATAGTCCGCAAGATTCCCATCCTCAATTGGCTCCTGGTTTTTCTTGCATTGCTCCTCGTCATCCTCTGTGAACAAAAGCACCTCGGCGGCATCGCCTTTCGAATTGCGGAAAACAAGGAACTTCACCCCCGAATCGTCGCGCATATACTGCACCTTGCAGCCAAACAGGGGCGACTCTTCGGCCTGACGACTGGGCTGGAACGTAAACCAACCCGGCTTTCCGTCAACCTTTTCGAGCGTCTTTTCGCTCCAATCCGACGTTGTCATATAGACATACTTGTTCATGCGCACCTCCTGCACGGTCCAAAGCTGATAACCGTCCCAGAACTTGTCGCCCTCGTTGATGGTCTGTGCCTGAGCGAGCACTGCCACGAAGAGCGTCAGCATTGTTAAAAGCACCTTCTTCATATCATCATCAGTTTTTAATTAATTCCATCACTCACGTTGTAACCGTATGCATATTTCATATTCATGCCGTATGGTTTATCGATGCAAAGATAACAAAAAACTGCGAGAACAACAACAGGAACGAGAAATAATACAGAAAATGAAGACTTTTGAACCCTCCGGCACAGTTTAACGGCTGTTAACTCGTGCGTGACGCCGACATTTTTGGCAGTGACGAAAATAAAACCTTATTTTGCACTCAGATTTACTAGAGAATCTGAACGCCGCGCCGAGCGTTATTTACGCAGTACTGAGAATGGGAAAAACAGCGTGCGGCGGGGGGTGATGGGTGTTGGGTGACGAATGGACAAACAAAGGAAATAATCTCACACAGAGGAAACAGAGTAAAAGGAGTAAAATCTCTGTACCCTCTGTTTCCTCTGTGTGAGATTATCTACTCTGTGTGAGATTATTTACTCTGTGTGAATAAACTCTGTTAGAAAAGAAATATCGTGAAGTTGAACTATAAAAAGACAAGGAGAACGAACCATGAAGTACAGAATGATGAAAGAAAAACGGCAGTCTCTGAAGAACTTCGGACGGTGGCGAGCCGTGGCAGTACACGAGCAAACGGTGGAAACGCAGCAAATCGTAAAAGAGGTGTGCCGCCGCACGGGGGCCTCACGCGGGTCGGTGGTGGCGGTGCTGGCCGAGCTGTCGGCAGTGGTGTGCGAGCATTTGCGCCGTGGCGACCGCGTGCGGATAGACGATTTCGGACTGCTGAAACTAGAAATTGAGGGCGACAAGGTGGACAGCGCCGAGGAGTTTGAGACAGAAAAACACATCCGTGGCGTCCGGCTGCATGTGCTGGCCGAGAGTCGCCACGGAAGGCAGGCGCTTTACAGCGCAATAAGTTTTGAAAAAATCGGGGTTAATTTTCCTCCTCAGCCTCCTCACGGGCACGTTTCTCCTCATCGAGCAGCTGGAAGTCTTTTTTGCGCAGCACAAACGAGTTGGAAAGATATTTCTCGCGCACAATCTTGTTCTCAGCCAGCTCCTCGGGTTTGCCCTGGAAGAGAATCTTTCCTTCGAACAGCAGATAGGCGCGGTCCGTAATGGTGAGCGTCTCCTGCACGTTGTGGTCGGTGATGAGAATGCCGATGTTGCGGTATTTCAGCCGCCAAACAATGTGCTGAATGTCCTCCACGGCAATAGGGTCGACACCGGCAAAAGGCTCGTCGAGCATGATGAACTTGGGCTCGATGGCCAGACAGCGCGCAATCTCGGTGCGGCGGCGCTCACCACCAGAGAGCTGGTCGCCCTTGTTCTTGCGCACCTTGCCCAGACGAAACTCGGCAATGAGGCTTTCGAGCTTTTCCAGCTGGTAGGCGCGGGGCTTGCCCGTCATTTCGAGCACGGCCATGATATTGTCCTCCACGCTGAGCTTGCGAAACACGCTGGCCTCCTGCGGCAAGTAGCCGATGCCAGCGCGGGCGCGCTTATACACGGGGTAGTCGGTGATTTCCTGGTCGCCCAGATACACGTGGCCGCCGTTGGGAAGCACCAAGCCCGTGGTCATGTAAAACGAGGTGGTTTTGCCGGCACCGTTGGGCCCCAGCAGACCCACTATTTCGCCCTGCTTCACGTCGAACGCCACATCGTTCACCACCGTGCGCTTGCCATAGCGCTTCACCAGTCCCTCGGTGCGTAGCACCAGGTGCTGCTGCTCTTGCATTTCGTTTGTCGTATCCATATAGCTGCGATTATTGGGTGCAAAGGTACGACGAAACGGGCGAATTTCAAAAGAAAAATCTTAAATTCTTTTGCTTTTTGCCCGTTTCGTCGTACCTTTGTAGTCAAAATCCTATAAGAGCCATGTTTATCACAAAATATCTGGTATCGCTGGGCCACTACTTGCAGCTCATGGGGCGCACCTTCGCGCGTCCCGAACGCATGCGCATGTTTCTCAAGCAGTATGTCAAGGAAATGTCGCAGCTGGGTGTCGATAGTATCGGCATTGTGCTGCTCATATCGTTTTTCATAGGTGCCGTCATCTGCATCCAGATGAAGGTGAACATCGAGAGTCCGTGGATGCCGCGCTGGGTGGCCGGCTACACCACGCGCGAAATCATGCTGCTGGAGTTCTCGTCGAGCATCATGTGTCTGATTCTCTCGGGAAAGGTGGGCTCGAACATTGCCTCAGAGCTGGGCACCATGCGCGTGACACAGCAGATTGACGCGCTCGAAATCATGGGCGTCAATTCGGCGTCCTATCTCATACTGCCCAAGATTGCCGGACTTATCACCATCATGCCCGTGCTGGTGATTTTCTCCTCGGCAGCAGGCATCTTGGGTGCCTATGGTACGGCTTACGTGGGTCATATCTTGTCGCCCGACGACCTGACACTGGGCCTGCAGCACGACTTCAAGCCCTGGTTCATGTGGATGAGCATCATCAAGAGCCTGTTCTTTGCGTTCATCATCAGCAGCGTCAGCTCGTTTTTCGGCTACACCGTCGAGGGCGGCTCCGTTGAGGTGGGCAAGGCCAGCACCACCGCAGTTGTCAACTCCAGCGTTCTGATTCTTTTCTCAGATGTATTCCTAACACAATTGTTATCATGAGACGCGTTCTGAAGTTATCGGAAGTTAATGGAAGTTAGCCGACTGCGTCGGCGGAAGTTAACAGACAATACATTATTTCTTATAAGTTTTAAGAAACAATAAATGGAAAAAACGACAAGAAATCCTTCCCGTTATTTCAAAGACATCTTGGCTTGGCAATTTGCTCACCAGTTTGTCTTACAAGTTTATATTGTTTGTAAGACTTTTCCTCCCAACGAACAATTCGGCCTAGTTTCTCAGTTTCAGCGAGCGGCCGTCTCAATAGCCGCAAACATTGCGGAAGGATATAGAAAGCTAAGCAAGGCCGACAAACTGCGTTTTCTCAATATTTCGCAAGGAAGCCTTGAGGAATGCAGGTACTACATTCTGCTGGCGTTTGATTTGGGCTATATAGATAGAAACACCGAAGATTCCCTTAACCAAATAATAGAAAAAACCAGTTGGTATCTTAACGCCTATTGTAAAGCCATCAAAGACAACAATGCCATTAAGTAGCAAACATCCAAAGCTAATGTCCGTTAACTCCCGCCGACGCAGTCGGCTAACTTCCATTAACTTCAGATAACTTCAAATACTTCCGCTTACTCCCAAACTCCCTTAACTCCCTATAGAATATGATTGAAGTAAAGAAACTCTATAAATCCTTTGAAGATAAAGAGGTCTTGCACGACATCAATACCGTGTTTGAAGACGGCAAGACAAACCTGATTATCGGACAGTCGGGGTCGGGAAAGACCGTGCTGATGAAAAACCTGGTGGGACTGCTCGACCCCACCAGCGGACAAGTGCTCTACGACGGGCGCGACTTTGTGAAGATGAGCAAACGCGAGAAAGTGATGATGCGGCGCGAAATGGGCATGATATTCCAGAGCGCAGCCCTCTTCGACTCGCTCACGGTGCTGGAGAACGTCATGTTCCCGCTCGACATGTTCTCTACCGACAGCTACGGACGGCGGCGCAAACGCGCCATGGAATGCCTGGAGCGCGTCAACCTGAAAGGAGCCGAGCACAAATTCCCCGCCGAAATCTCTGGCGGCATGCAGAAGCGCGTGGCCATCGCACGCGCCATTGTGCTCAACCCCAAATACCTGTTCTGCGACGAGACCAACTCGGGCCTCGACCCGAAAACCAGCCTCGTCATCGACGACCTGCTGCACAGCATCACCCACGACCTCGACATCACCACCATCATCAATACCCACGACATGAACTCGGTGATGGGCATCGGCGAAAACATTGTCTTCATCTACGAAGGCTGCAAGGAATGGCAGGGCGTGAGCCACGACATCATGCAGTCGGAAAACCGACGGCTCACCGACTTTATCTTCGCCAGCAACCTGCAAAAGAAAATGCGCGAAGCAATCATAGAAAATGGCCTCCAGATTTAGCTCTCCGGAGGCCATTTTTTGTTAACAGTATTTACATGTTAGGGAGTTAGCGGGAGTTAGCGGGAGTTAGCGGAAGTTAGGGGGGAGTTAAAGGACATTAGTTCTCTTTTAAGAAGTCTATTGTCCGCTAACTTCACGAGCCACAGTTTTTGGCTATCCATATTACGTGGCTTACCAGTTTTTTTATCAATCTGGGAACTAAACATATCGTTCATATGTTTAGCATATCCAATTTCTCCAGAATATTGTCTAGTAAATGACGCATAGAACAATCTACCTCTTTGAAATTTCAAATCGGAAGTTGTATTATACGCACTAGTCAAAATCATTTTGTTTGACATTAAAATATGATATACATTTTCAAAATTACAAAAATGATATATTATACCACTTAATGATTCTTTAATTATTTTCATTAGAATAAATCACTTAATATATAACTCATTTTATTATCAATTTTTTTGGCATAAGATTCTTTCTCACCGAAACAACCTTCATTTGCCAAATAATAATCTCTAACCGCCTCTACTGCATCCATTACATCATCTACTAATGATTCTAATGTATCTAAAGGACTTAACTCACCATCATCGGAATTAATATCATTATTACCAAGTAATCCATTAATATCGATAATTTCAGCATCTTCATTTATAACGGCTTTTTGACTTTCATTAATATGTATTTTTTTCATAACTTATAAAAGTTTTAACTTTATTATTAATATAAATAAGCAAAAAATTAGCTCCTTTTAACTAAACTCATTATTTTATTATAAATCTTAGTATTAATCATCCCATTTTGCAATAGACCACCCAAAGAATTTACAAAATTATTATAAACTTGGTTTCCATTGTTATCGGCAGATAATTCACCGCACAACTGTTGTATATATTTTCTCTGTCTAGATACAAAATTATAATTTCCTAATTGACTAATAGGTATCCAACCTACATCAGTAGATTCTTGTTTGTCTGTACCATACCCTTCACAGTTTTCAAGTGTAGGTGCATACATATCGGTAGTTCCTGTCAAAAATGCCTTAAAAAATATATCTACTGGACCGTCTCCAACTGGTGCGTGATGTCCAAGATATTTAACACTTTCTTAGGCTCGTTAACTACCGATAACTTCGGTTAACTCCCTGCAGACGAAGCCCTGCGAAACTCGAGTTTCTTTACTTCATCAACCGCTTGCGGCCATTCTCAACCACTATACCGCGATAGTTGCTGCCCACACGCTGTCCGCTGAGGTTGTAGCGAGCGGACTGCTTGTCGGCCGAAATTTCGGTAAGGCTGATGCCAGTAGGCTCGCCAATGGCAGACTTGGCAGCACTGAGAATCTTGCCCGACACGCCGTCGAGAAGCAGCACAATGGCCGTGAGTCGCGCTTTGTCCTGAATGAGCGTATTGCCAGAAATATCACCATTGAAGACACCATCAATGGCTTTACCGTCGCTCACGGTAGCGGGCAGCGAGCCGTCCACACCGTCGAGCACCGACCATCCGGCCACAGCCACATGGTTGAACTCAAGACCGCTCACCTCGACGGGGGCAGAGTACCAAAATGCCATGTTCTTGTCGCCCGACTGGCCCGAAAAATAGTTTCTCTGCTTCCAAGAGTCATCTTTCATGCCATCCTCGGTCAGCAAGTAGGCCAGCGAATAGTTGGCGTCAGAGTCACTGAAATTGAACACGGTCTTCGTCTTGAAGCTCACTTCTTTTTTGCTATTATCGGCCCATGTAGCGTTCAGGGCCACGGTGCCGGGCGCCAGTCCCTTGCTGACAAGGTCAATACCCGCGTTCAATTCGGTTGGATAGATGTCAAGCTCGCGATTAACAAGTACGGTTGGATAAGAGGAAGCGTAGCTGTCGATGACATCATAGAAGTCCTCCACCTCCATCTCGTCACCTGCGTGAACGGCGATGGGAATCACCTTGTCGCCATACTTCTTTTCCATCAATTCCATGTAAGTGATGCCCACAGGACAATATTGGCACCAAGTGCCAGTGAACTCCTCGGCCACAGGCATAGGACTGGCCGACTTCGACACCGACACCACCTTGCCTTCACTCTCGTTGCCACCATCCAGATCGTTGGCCTTGCCGTTGACTTTGGTAATGGTGATGGTCTTCCCGAAAGCACCTACACTGCCTTCGCCGTTCATGCTGACTTCCAGCACGCCAGTGCCCTTAAAATCATCGATGCTCACATTCACCGTTTTCTCGCCCTGGGTCACGCCGTCGCCCTTGACGGTATAGGCTACACTGGTGACTGGATTCTGACCTTCGTTGACAATGGGAATGCTGAAAGAGTTTGTTTTCGCACCGTTTAGCGAATACGCAATGCCGAAATCCGCTATCGAAACGGCATTATCGGCCAGCTTTCCGCTCACCAGGACAGACCAGACTAAGTTTCCATCGTACTGCACCCATTCTTTTTCAGAGCTGTCAAAGAAGAGGTATCCGCCCATACGATTTTTCTCGCTGTAGGTATAGAGAATAGGAGATCCGGCATAATCGCCGCCATTTTTGAGGTCCTTCTCGTCGAACGAAAGTCCCACAAACAGTCCGTCGTCAGGTATCTTGCGCGATTTTTTGAAGGCCACGTCGTTGAAACTCTCCACTTCGAGCTGGCTCGAGGAAACTGCCACCACTTCCAGGTCGGCTGACGAACCGTTGGCAGGCAACTCTTTTGAAATCCAAACTTTCACGTTGCTCATGTCTTTCACAATGGGGAAAATGCTGAGGGCATCAACCGCAACATCGCTGCCAGCAAAATAATCGCCAGGCAGATAGATGGCCAAATCGTAATGGGCAGCACTCCCATAACCGTCGAGATACCAACCGGCCTCAACGTCGTGGTTGTTCCACCACATCTGATTGTTGCTCGGCGTAATGCTTGGCGTGTGGCGAACTTTAGAGAGCACCTTGCTACTCCTGAACTGAACTTTTTTCTGAATCGCTGCTTTCTTTTGCGGCAATTGTGCCGATGCGGCCACAACCAGCGAAAGCAGCACTAACATGCTAAGTAAATGTTTTTTCATCGTTCAATGGTATTTATTAGTAAGATAAATGTAAAAGTTTTCTTCTGAATGGAAGTCCATCATCTCATGCGCCACTGCCCATCTTGCTCCACCATGGGAACCACCACCTCCTCGATGGTGCTGTCGCCAAAACAGACGGCCAGAAAGGCGTTGGCTGCACGGCCTTCCTCGTCGGCAATGCAATTGACGATGCGCACGTCGCGCATGCCCTGGTGTTCTTTTTCCATTTGGGCGGCAAACATGCGCATGTTGTCAACCAACTGGCTGCGATACTCGGCACTGGCACCCTGGCTGTCCTGCCGAGCATCGACAAACGCCTCGTACTTGCCGCGCAGCAGCAAGTCGTAATACTGTTTGGCTGCCTTTGCCGCCTGCTCCTCGGGATGTCGCGATGAGCAAGCGGAAAAAGCAGCGGCCAAAATGATAAAATAGAGTATATGTTTCATTTTATCACAACTCCCAACTCCTAACTCCTAATTCCAAACTCCTAACTCTTAACTCCTAACTCCACAGCGCTACTTCTGGCGTACAAACACATTGATAGGCGAACCCGTGAGCGTCCAGTTCTCGCGTATTTTGTTTTCAAGGAAACGCTTGTAAGGCTCCTTGACGTACTGGGGCAAATTGGCGTAGAACACGAAGGTGGGAATCTGCGTGTCGGGCACCTGGGCCACATACTTAATCTTGATATACTTGCCTTTCACTGAGGGGGGCGGATAGGCCTCGATCAGCGGCAGCATCAACTCGTTGAGTTTCGACGTGCCAATCTTCGCCTTACGGTTCAGATACACCTCCTTCGCCGTCTCCAGTACCTTGAAGATACGCTGTTTGGTGAGTGGGGAGGCGAAGATGATGGGGAAATCG